>Ga0180120_10000226_pt1 | contig 29026 bp, 10 predicted proteins | sample CPBDNA_3_FD_129677 | JGI IMG/M metagenome (GOLD analysis project Ga0180120, IMG submission 129677) | Freshwater to marine salinity gradient microbial communities from Chesapeake Bay, USA - CPBay_Spr_31_0.2_DNA (version 2) (version 2) | ecosystem: Environmental > Aquatic > Marine > Coastal ... | reverse complement strand
GCGGGAAGGATAGGTTATTCTATAAATTCTTCCATGCTTATGGTCTCGGTTCGGATCTCTGGCGTTGTGCTGCATGTGTCCAATCAGCGCATTTTGCCAATCAATCACATAGAGAGAACCATCTGGTGCAAATTCAAGATCGGTCGGTCTGAAATTAAGGTCTTCCGACACAAATAAATCCTGGCGGTATTCGGTTATGTAGCCTGGGTCTTGATCAATTACTTTATGTTGTTTTGCCCCCAGGAAACCAATATTGTTGTTAATCAATACATCTCCCTGTACCTCGTCAGGAAAGTGTCTGCTCGAAACAAATTCAATCCCGGATGTGGGTCGTACTTTATTCGAAGTAATTAAGTCTGGGGCCGCTATATTTGCACCATAACGGGCTTTTATCATTCCGGGTAGCATCCACGACATTTTAGTTCCCGAAGTGTGGAGGAATAATTCCTGCCCATAGTCATCCACCGCTACACCCCACGGGTTGGGGATGTTAAATTGGGCGTGCCGAATTAATTTTCGGGTTCGTGGATCGTAGCGAAAAAATCCTCCATTGGAACCTCGTTGTGGACCAAAAGCGGTTTCTACATGACTGTGGAGAAAAACACCTTCGCACATAACAATTGCACCCGATGGATCTGCGGTAAAAGAGGAGATGGCATGGTGCGTGTCATGGTCATCGAATCCAGAAAGGAGTACTTCTTTTTGATCGTATTTATCATCCCCGTCAGAGTCCTTCAGGAAAACAAGGCTTCCACTTTGGGAAACATAAACTCCGTCATGAGCAATTTCGAATCCAATCGGGATGTGCAAATCATCTGCAAAATTAGTTTGTTTGTCTGCCTTTCCGTCGTTGTTGGTGTCTTCAAAAATAATCAGTTTATCGGAAGGAAGAGGATCTCCTATTCTATAGTGAGGGTAACTTGCCATAGTCGCTACCCATAATCGACCTTTATTGTCGAAAGATAACTGAACTGGATTTGCGAGGTCGGGGAAAGTTTTTTCATCCGCAAAAAGCTCAATTCTATACCCATCCGCAACTTTTATTTTTGTTTTGGCTACCGGCGCGGGTGTGTAGTTAACATTTCCATTTTTGCTGTTTTGTTGAGGCGGAAGGTAATTCGTTGGCACATCGGGAAGCTTGGGACTTTTTGCTTCTGCTGCCTTAATATCGTAGGGTTTGCCTTGAAGGATGGCCCATATCGATTCATCGCGAATTCGGGTGTATTCTCGTGTTTTTTCAATTTCGTATGGGTAATTTTGGGGCCCAAATGGATTGTATCGTCGACCGTACACATGGACACCGTTTGGCACCTTAAAGTCATTCAGCCAGTAAAAGTTTTTATCCATCACCGCCTTGTGGAGGCTGACGCGATTTTTTTCTTCAGTGGGTTGACCTTTGAAAAGAGAATTTGCAAGAAAGACAGATAATTTTTTGTATCCGTTGTCGTTGTACAGTGCACCATCAATGGAAAGTGCTTTTCCTTTTTTGTACCATTCCAGGGAAGGAGTGAACGCATCCACGAAGAGTATCTTATTTTCTTGGGCAACACCCTTCATTGCATCGGTGTATAACTTGATATTACGGTTTTGGTATTTTCCGTCGGTAATCCCGGGTAATGCCTGCACGGCAGTAGGGGAGATGAGTGCAATTTGAGGATTGGATAAATTGTATACGGAATTGCTTGTGTGTTTGAGAAAGGCATCGAGTTCTTTTTTAAAACGACCAAGCTGGTTGGGTCCGTCAAAAGAAGAATTAAAACCAAAAAAGCAAAGAATGACATCAGCCTTTAAATTGGAAAGCCACTGGTCGGGAGTGGGGAAGTGTCCCTTCGGCTTGGTGTTTGATTGTAGGTTTTTATGAATCAGTTCTTTGGCTCCGGGAAACGCATATTGACCTTCCTGTTCCCTGCTCGGATGGGGGCGGAACCCTGGGGTGTTTCCCTCGTCACAAAGATTACGAATGGTCAGGTTAAGTTTTGGGAAACTTAAATAAATCTCAGTTTCGAGGTGGCCATAATGAATCATCCTCGATCCCATACCTGAACCAATCAGGGTAATAGTATCACCCTGATCCAATTCAATCTTGGCTTGGACGGATAGGCAGCCTTGTATGCAAAGCAGGGCAGTAAGAATGAGTCTTGTTTTAAATACAGGCATAATAGTTGAGATAAATAAAGATTAGCAGTTGATCATTTTGACGCTTTTAGCGTACTTCACAAATGAAAACTTTTTGTTTTTACTAAATGGGATTAAAATATATTAAATTTCGTTGAATTGTTATTTTTTCCCTGATCGGTTTTGGAGCAATGTGATCAGTCTTGATTGTTATCGATAGAAGTAGTTTAGCTAAGGATTGATTTCACCGCATGCCCATGGACATCAGTCAACCGGAAGTGACGCCCCTGGTATTTAAAGGTCAGTCTTTCGTGATCAATTCCCAATAAATGCAGGATAGTTGCATGGAAGTCGTGCACATGCACACCATTTTCCGCCACACTGTAAGAGTAGTCATCTGATTTCCCATAGGTCATCCCGGGTTTTACTCCGCCCCCGGCAAACCATGTGGAAAAATTTCTGGGATGGTGATCTCTCCCGAAATTGGTTCCGTTGAATTTTCCCTGACAATAATTGGTCCGTCCAAATTCTCCTCCCCAAATGACCAAAGTATCTTCAAGCATTCCTCTCTGCTTTAAATCTTTGACTAAGGCATAGGACGCTTGGTCAGTCTCTTTGCACTGTTTCTTAATTCCGCCTGGCAATCCTCCATGTTGGTCCCAACCGGGGTGATAAAGTTGAATAAAGCGAACTCCTTTTTCGGCCAGCCTCCGGGCCAACAAGCAGTTGGCTGCAAAAGTTCCGGGCTTCCGGGCTTCTTCTCCATATAAAGAAAAAGTGGAATCCGGTTCTTTATCAATTGCGGTGACTTCAGGAATGGAACTTTGCATCCGAAATCCCATTTCATATTGTGCAATTTTCGTTTCCAGCGATGGATCCCCCGTCTTCTCGAGCTGAAGTTCGTGAAGTTTTTTCAAATGATCGAGCATACTGCGTCGACCATTATCGGAAATCCCATCTGGGTTGTTGAGATACAGAATGGCATCCTTATCAGCACGGAAACGGGTGCCGGCATGCTTGCCGGGAAGAAACCCGCTTCCCCATAGTCTCGAAACCAAGGGTTGGCCTCCTTTTCCCTTTGTTTTGAGAACCACAAAATTAGGCAGGTTTTCATTCATTGAACCTAGACCATGCGATAACCATGCTCCCACACTCGGACGTCCGGGAAGCTGGGAACCAGTTTGCATAAAGGTAACACCCGGGCCATGATTGATCGCTTCGGTGTACATTGAATTGACGATACACATGTCGTCAGCAATTTTTGCGGTGTTGGGTAACAGTTCGCTAATCCATTGCCCGCTTTTCCCATGCTGGGCAAACTTGAATGGTGAACCGACGAGTGGCAAACTGGCCTGATTGCCGGACATTCCCGTAAGTCTCTGTCCTTTGCGGACAGAATCGGGCAGTTCCTTTCCGGTTTCCTGATTTAATCTTGGTTTATGGTCAAACAAGTCGATCTGAGAGGGACCACCGGATTGAAAAAGATAAATGACCCTCTTGGCTTTTGCCGGGTGGTGTAATCCTGCACCCGATTCAGCGTGAAGCATATTGGCAAGAGCCAATCCCCCCAGTCCTCCCCCAAAACGGTTGAGGAAGTTTCGTCGAGTCATTCCAAGGTCAGATTCAAAACCGGTGCATTTATTTTGATTAATCATTTTTATCTTTTTGAAATTGTCCCATCGAAATTCATTAATGTGGAGACCAGGTTTGTGACCGCGGCCAAGTAGTTCAGGTCTTCTGATTTAGCTTTGTAATATCCCACCTTCAGGAATTTTTCCGCCTGCATCTTGTCTTGGAAATGCGATTTTTGCTCCTCTAATAAATGGAGTAAGATATTTCTTTCCTGTTGCGTTGGTTTTCGACTGGTAAGGGTACGAAAGGCATCTTCAATTAATGGGCCAGGGTTTTTGGTTCCATGAGTTTGCACAAGAGAGTCTGCGGTTGCCCGTGCGGTTTCCACAAATTGAGTACCATTGAGCATGATCAGTGATTGCGAGGGAGATTCCGTGCGTTCCCGGCGCACTGTGCATACATCACGCTTGGATGCATCCATGGCCATCATCACAGGCGTCGGAGCAGTTCTTTTCCAAAATGTGTAAACACTGCGACGGTAGACATTGGGAGCACCGTCCGGATTGATCGGCTTAAACGAGACTTTTAAGTCATAGGGCTTGGCACTCGGTCCGCCTGTTTTTTTATGAAGGAGTCCACTGTGTGAAAGGAGGCCATCGCGAATCATTTCTGCGGGTAATCGGTAGGAAGGCGCACGACTAAGTAGTATGTTTTCCGGATCTTCTTCTAATGCGTTAGCCAGGATTTTACTCTCCTGGCGGTAGGTATGAGAAAGGACCATCTTTTTGAGAAGGTGATGCAAATCCCAACCGGAATTAACAAAGTCACGGGCAAGCCAATCAAGCAAGTCCGGATGAGTCGGTGGTTTTCCTTGCATGCCAAAGTCTTCTGAAGTGAAAACCAGTCCCTGTCCAAAGATCATTTGCCAATACCGGTTTACCGTTACGCGGGCCATGAGTGGATGATCAGATGAAGTTAACCATTTGGCCAAGCCCAGTCGATTGAGAGGTTCACCTGGAGGAAATGCGGGCAATACCGCAGGTGATGCACGCCCCACCACTTTTCCACGATTCGCGTAGTGCCCACGTTCTAATATGTGGGTTTCCCGAAGCCCAGGCATTTCTTTCATTACCATGATTTCCCGAAGTTTTTGGCGCTTATCTCCAAACGCTTTTCTTTCTTTTTCTAAAGTCTGTAATGCAGAGACAGATTTGGGATGAGCAGATTGAAAGAAAATTGTAAATTCATCGTCTTTTTTAATTGTATTAGAGATTCCAGCAAGCTTTTCAATTTCCGAAGAGGTAATGACCCGGTCGAATAAATAAAACTCATCCAGCATTCCATTCTTGAATCCACGATCCCGCATCCTTTGTCCAAATCCAATAAAAGGATCCCCCCCGCCCACAATTTCGCGGGTCAGGTTGTCACGCACGGTATCGACTTTGGCAAGTCTGCCATTTTCATAGAGCGTAAGACCGCTTGCCCGACTCGATCCGTCATAGGTGAGTCCCACATGGGTCCATTGGTTAAGGGGAAGTTTCTTTATTGCTTGGATACGGATGGCATTCCCGGGCCAGAAGTGAATCAGGGCAGGGGACAGTCGTCCATTTTCGATTAATACCTCAATTCCACGACTGGCTGCATCCGTCCACGCTTTAGAACGGCGGACAACCACGGCCCGATCCAATTCCTGTGTCGGGTTAATCCAAAAGGCCATACTGAAATTCTGATGCCTGTTAAAGTCCCCAAACCCGGATGGGAAATTAAGGAGATCATCCCCGCTGAAATGAATTCCCTTTCCGAACTTTCCTTCCACCTCTTTATTGTTCCCGTTAGTAGTAGCATCCTTTGACCGGTCTGCAGAGTTTGGGTAATGGTTTCCGTTACGGTCATCAAATGAAAGATAAGCCATAGGCTTGGCGTATTGAATATCTGGCTTTCTTTTCACTTTCCATTTTTTAATGAGGTAATTTTCTACCTTTATGATCTGCTTGTCATTGAGGGCATCTGAAAAAATGAGGATCTCTCCGATTTCGCCATTCCAGTTGTATTTTCCGCTATGATTTCTGTCCCTGCCAATTCGACTAGCCATCACATCTCCCATCGTACGCAGGGAGACCACCGCAAGCTTGTTGGGATATTGGGATGCTGAACTTGCCTCAATTCCGTCGATTCGCAGGCTACCATTCCGGATATGTTCGTGTGTATGCTTTGGGTGCCAGAATTTGTCGCCGTTGGAATAAAAATGATGAGCGGACGGGTGGCACAATGGGGAGCCTGAGTTACCCGATGTCTTACTCATCACCCAAAAGACAGTGCGGATATTTTTGATCTCTTTAAATTCGTGATAATCATTGGATTTCGAATGATATCTCATCACCAATTGGTCGCTCGGTTTGTGTAATACTGCTTTGGGAGATGCATTTCTTTTCGCATGGTTTAGATTTCCGCTCAGATCATTCCAAATTCCGGATGTACTATTGTATTCGTTGGCATCGAGCCAGAGTGAGGGTTTCAATGTGAGCAGATTAAGTTCATTTTCAGAATTATTGTGATCAGGCTGCTTGATTGGTTTGGAATAATAATGGGCAAGACCAATCGTCTCGGTTTTTACTTCTTTAACCCAGTTGGAAAAGGCAGCATCCACTTCTTTTGATTGATTGAGTACCCTCAGGTATTCCTGCGTAGATTTGATTTTCTCATCACTTGGTAAATCTCCTAATTCAAGGGTGGGCGTAGGGGTCGAGCTAGTGAAATATGAGTACAGACCGGCTTCGTCTATGTTGTTAAAAAATGCGGATAACGAGAAATAATCCTTTTGGGTGATGGGATCATATTTATGATCGTGGCAACGGGTACATTCAAAGCTTAGCCCCAAAAATGCGGTGCCAACGGTATGCACACGATCAGCCACATACTCGATCCTAAATTCTTCGGGCACGCTACCGCCTTCCACTTTTTGCGGATGTAATCGATTAAAGCAGGTGGCCAGGATCTGTTCAGGTGTAGCATTGGGGATGAGGTCTCCGGCAATTTGTTCGGTCACAAACTGATCATAGGGTTGATTCTTGCGAAAGGATTGGATCACCCAGTCCCGCCAAGGCCAGACATCACGGTTTCGATCGACCTGGTAGCCGTAGGTGTCAGAGTATCGTGCCACATCCATCCACTCGGATGTCATTCGCTCGGCATAATCAACCGTGTTAAGGAGGCGATCAACCACTTGTTCGTAGGCATTTTTGGAGGTGTCAGCTGAAAAGGTATCCACTTCATGAAGGGTAGGGGGCAACCCGGTCAAATCATAAGTCACCCGGCGCAACCAGGTTATTTTATCTGCTTCCAGGCTGGGTCTTAATGAAGAATGGGAAAGGCCCCGGGCAATAAAATGGTCAATTTCATTCTGCGGGTTGGCATGATTTGATTTTGGCTGTTCCACCGACTTTGGCAGGGGCTGAAAAGACCAGTGCTTTTCATATTTTCCACCCTCCTTAATCCATTGGTCGATTAACTTCTTCTCCTTCGCCGTGAGGGGGAGTTTGCTTTCGGGGGGGGGCATCACATCGATTGGATCATCACTATGGATTCGCCAATGGATTTCGGAATCCTCCAAATTCCCCGGAGTCAGTCCAATTACTCCGTCATGGTTTGTAGTTGCCTGTTCATAGGAATCCAACCGAAAGTCCGACTTTTGGTTTTTTGCATCCGGTCCGTGGCATTTGTAACATTTATCAGACAGTATGGGACGGATTTCCTGGTTGAAATCAACCTTGGCGAAACACGATAACGCACTGATACCCACCACCAAGGGTGTAAGTAAGTACTGAGGGAAATTTAAATTAAAAGGTGATGAAATGGGAGAAGTCATAATGAACCATCCGAATATCGATTGAGCGATGACTCAGTTTACATCGAACGAATACTCGATTTTAGGACAAATTATGTTTAATGGTTAAAAAAACAAAAATATATTAAATTTATTTTCTAAATTCCGGATTGTGGATCGGTAGCTTGGCTCCGTCTTTTTTTAGGTGTGCGATCAGTTCAGATTCCAGTTTTTTAACAAGTCCGGGTTTATTTTCTGCCAAATTATTAGCTTCTCCCAGGTCATTCTTTAAATCATAGAGTTCGTAAATCCCTTCCCAAAATTTAATCAGTTTAAAATCGCCTTTCCGAATAATGGAGTAGGGACCGGGAGCATGCCGGTAATGGGGGAAGTGCCAAATCAGGGTTTCCCGTTTAGGGAATTTCTTGCCTCCACTGTTCAAATGGTTGGTTAGCGAGAGGCCGTCAATGGGCCGGTCCTTGGGCAGTGCGGTTCCAGTTGCTTCCATAATGGTCGGAAATAAATCGATCGAGGAAACCGGAAAGTCCGATTTTTTGCCTGCCGGAATTTTGGCCGGCCAACGAGCAAGGAAGGGCACGCGGATTCCCCCCTCATAACAGTATCCTTTGCCACTCCTCAGGGGAGCATTTTCAGTGGGACCACCGTTGCGGTCGAGCCCACCATTGTCACTGGTAAAAATAATCAGGGTGTTGTCGTCAATTCCGTGCTTCTTCAATTCCGCGAGCATGTCCCGCATACAGTCATCAATCGATTCCACCATCGCAGCATATTTGCGGTTTGTCTCGGTCATGCCCTCCTTGAATTTGTATTTATCGGCCACTTCTTGAATCGCCTGAATTGGGGTATGCACCGCGTAGTGGGAAACCTGAATGAAGAAAGGCTGGTCTTTCCATTGGCGGATCAGCTTGACCGCCTCATCCGCTTCCCGATGGGTTAAATATTCTCCCTTTTTTCGACCGGGTAATTTATGAATACCGGCCCGAATGGTGGGGTGCTTATGTTTTAGATTATTATAGGGATCAAAAAAAGAGGGAGGTTGTCCATAATCGCAACCGCCAAAATTTTCATGATATCCCTGATTTTCCGGATACCATGCTTCATCTCCGAGGTGCCATTTTCCAATGTATGCGGTTTTGTACTTATTTTTTTGCAGAGCTTCCCCAATGGTGATTTCGGAACTTTCCATCCAGTATGGATTGGGAGGGCAGAGCAGTTTTCGGTTTTTCCCACCGACATATTCCGTCGGGTTTTTCTCCGGTGTACCCAATCCACCCCGCTGAAAGAGGGACCGTATCCAATCGGTCACCCCGAGTCGGTGGGGATAACGACCAGTTTGCACCGCCGCACGAGTGGGGGAGCATACCGCACAGGCGGCATATCCATTGGTAAAAAGAATTCCCTCTTTGGCCAGCCTGTCCACATTCGGCGTGCGGTAAAAGTCTGAACCCTGACAGCTCAGGTCCATCCAGCCCATGTCATCGACAAGGACCAAAATAACATTTGGTTTGGATACCGCATTGGCTACATCAGTATTACCAAAGCACAATAGAAGACTAAATAAAGACAGAAAAATTAAAACTTTCATAAATTCTTCTTTAACCGTTCGCGATATTGGAGGCAAGCACAGGGCTTGGGTGAATCGAACAAAATATTCTTACTTAATGTGTCTTGCGGTAATCTGATTTGGAGCGATCTACTCAGAATGAAGGAGGTGCTTGACTCAGGATTGTTGAGGGTAGGGTACTTGGCTTGCTATGGGAAAGTTTGTTCAAATCTGCCTTAAAAATTTTAATAGCATCTACAATATTTAAGAATGTAAGAATCCTATGGAATACAATAAATGTTGGCATACAATGTAAGATAAAATCCATTAATAAAGCTTGATGGAATTATTAATATGGTTAATGTAGATGTATATCTCCTTACTCCATTTTATGTAAGTGCATTTATTTACTAATCAAAATCACTTACATTAAAAAATATTAATATCTCTGACCCTCAAGGGCCGTCTGGAAAAACAACCCGTTTTACAGAGCCTCCTCTCCCAACTATAGTTTCCTTTTTTTGGGACATTCCCAATCTATGTTCTTTTGCGGGCTTGGCTTGCTCGGCAATCGCAATCTATTCTTCGATTCATGCTGCGTACCATATGGCCATGATTGCGATGATTTGGGCGGTTGCTTTCGATTGGGCAGACGGACTTATTGCGAGAGGGATGAGTGGTCGAAATGAAATGCAAGGGAAATTTGGAGCACAGCTGGATGTTTTGATAGATATAGTCAGCTATGGGGTTACACCTGCAATCTTACTTGCATGCTATGGTGGATTTGAAGTTGAATTTCTTGCGGTTGCTTTATTTGTTCTCTTTGCAAGTGCCTTGAGGTTGAGTTATTTTAGTGTTTTTGGGCTTTCTGGTGGAAGTCACTACACAGGTTTGGCACTTGATAATAACAATATTTTTTTGGTCTTTATCTTTATTTTTGAAGGGTGGGCCGGTGAATCATTTGCCATGATTTTGTTACTACTTAGCTTACTCATCGCTCTTCTTAATATTTCCCAAATCAAAACCCCAAAGCTTTCTTCCAATCCAATTAATGTAGTTTTACTAGGAAGTTACACCGTTTTGATTACCTGCTTTTTTTATTGGAAGCAATTTAATCAAATCTAGGTCAATTATATGATTATTTACACAGTAGGCACATTCGATTTATTACATGTTGGGCACTTGGCGTTACTGGAGTACTGTAAAACATTGGGAGGCACAGTAGCCGTTGGAGTTGGTTCAGATAGCGTGGTAAGTTCCTATAAGCCCAACCTTCCTATTATCCCGCTAGAGGAGCGAATGGAAATGTTGAGTGCCTTAAAATGCGTGGATGTTGTACGTCCTTATTATGAATTGGAATATGTTTCAGGTTGTGAAGAATTGAAGCCAGATATTTTTGTTATTGGAGAGGACTGGGGAAACAATTCCCATAATCTTGATGTGGAGGCATACCTCTGCAAAGAAGGAAAGAAGCTCATCCAAGTGTGTTATAATCCCCGAACATCTTCTTCGAAGATTAAACAAAATGTGATTGATCAATCTCATCGGGGGAAATACCTGGCACAGGAAATTTCTTTAAACGATTGATATTTCTTGTCATCGCGAGGGCTGAAAGCCTGTGGCGATCCACTGTGAACCAGTAAGCGAAGAGACAAGTCGTCCGCGTCCCCCCGCGACACGATGGATTGCCGCGTCGGTCGCTTGCGCGGCCTCCTCGCAATGACAAAGAGTGTGTATGGTCATCGGCTCGCACACTGCATTCTTCACCACACACTTCATCTTCACCACTCCTTGTCATCGCGAGGGCTGCAAGCCCGTGGCGATCCACTGTGATCCAGTAAGCGAAGAGACAAACTCGTCCGTCTCCCCCGAGATACGATGGATTGCCGCGTCGGTCACTTGCGTGCCCTCCTCGCAATGACAAAGAGTGTATATGGTTATCGGCTCGCCCCCCCACCTATTCCTTCCACCATATTGTTATCGCGAGGGCGTCTTCACTCTTGTCATCGCGAGGGCTGAAAGCCCGTGGCGATCCACTGGCTCTCAGTAAGCGAAGAGACAAACCCGTCCGGATCCCCCGAGACACGATGGATTGCCGCGTCGTCCGCTCCCGCTTCCTTCCTCGTAATGACAAAGATCGTGTTCTAACCGAACCGCACACTACATTCTCGGAACCACTCCAATCATCGCACAGGGCGAAAGTCTTTTCCTCGAAATCTCAAAGTAAATATTCAATCAATGGATTGTATGTTCTTCCCTTTATCAAATTCTTGACCGAATTTATCTTTTGAACTAAATTAAAAGAATGATTTCAATTGAGCCAAAGGTGTCCAAAGATGAAAACGGGAACACTCAATCAGTGACTTTGTCCGCCAAGGACTGGAATCAAATACTCGAGGAACTCGAGGAGTTGGATGATATACGTGCGTTCGATCAAGCCGTGGCAGAGGATTCAAAGTATATTCCTTTCGAGAAAGCAATTGCTCAGATCGAGCAAGTCGAAACGGATTAATTGAAATACGCAGTAGAAATTCTGCGTTCCGCCCAAAAGTCTCTTGCTCGCATTCAGTCCGAGGATCGTGAAACGATAAGCGATGCAATTCGTAAACTTGGAGATAACCCAAGACAAGTAGGTACTCGAAAATTAACCGGACGAGAAGCATGGAGATTAAGAGTTGGTCGATACCGGGTAATTTATCAGGTTTTTGACGATCGACTCGTAGTGTCCGTAATTTTGGTAGGTCATCGGCGAGACATCTACCGCTGACTAAAAAAAAGTGGAGTCCTTTGGGAGGTTTGGTTTTTTTATTCAAACATGCCAGTACATTATGTGGTCAATTTTAAAATCGTCCGAGCCCTCCCCGAGACACGATGGATTGCCGCGTCGGTCACTTGCGTGACCTCCTCGCAATGACAAAGTCTGTCTATTGTCATGGAACCGCACCCTGCATTCTAACACCTTTGTCATCGCGAGGGCGTAGCCCGTGGCGATCCATTGTGATCCGAGAACCGTTCGTATTCTCCGTACGCGCCCATTGCATACAGTGGATTGCCGCGTCGTCCGTTTCCGCTCCCTCCTCGCAATGACAAAGTTGCGCTCACTATCATTACTTACCCACCTTGTCATCGCGAGGGCGTAAGCCCGTGGCGATCGACTGAGAACCAGTGAGCGAACCGTATTCTCCGTACGCGCCCATTACATACAGTGGATTGCCGCGTCCCTCACTTCGTTCTCTCCTCGCAAGGACATTAACCCTGAAAAAGTGATCTTATAAGTAAAGCGAATTAATTTCTTTGAGAAGTAGGCTGTTTTTCAGTAGGTTTTTTTGAAATGATGACAAGCTATCTTTTTTTGGCAGGTGCGATTATATGTGAGGTTATTGGCACCCTGCTTCTTCCATACTCCAAGAATTTTACCAAATTATATCCCAGTGTATTTTTGGTGGTATTTTATATATCCGCTTTTGTTTTTCTTTCCTTTGCGGTGAAGGAAATTCCATTAACAATAGTTTATGCCACCTGGTGTGGAGTGGGAATCTTTCTGGTCTCCATTTTGAGTTATTTTCTCTTTGGTGAATCCGTTCCCTGGCAGGGAATGGTTGGACTGGTCTTGATTGTGGTCGGGGTGACCTTGGTCAACGGGTTCCGTGGTGAGCCTTCCTAATGAAATTTTTTATGTAAGTATCTCACCCAAAACAGTGAAAGTGTTTTCTTTGAACCCGATCGCTTTCTTAATAAAGACATCCCGTTCCAAGGGGTTTTTGATTTTTCGGGATTTTGAATAATCCGCTCCGCTAAGAAGTTTTCCGATCCACGGACCTAAGCCACCGGATGGAATCGGGAAGTCACTTCCGTGAATCACCCGTGATTGAATCTTGGGATCGAGTAGGGCGGGGATTGTACGCCAGCGATTCGGACTGGCAAGGGCACTGTTGTCGGTAAAAAGATTTGCGAATTCGTCCATCATTCTGAGTAGATCCGCGGTATAATCCGGATCCCATAGTCCAGATTTACCGGCGCCATGGGCAGCGATTACTTTGACTCCGCATTCCAGTGGAAGTCGAAGAATCCGGGGATCAGCAAATTTTTCGTTGAGCACGGGGACGGAGAATTCTCCTCCGGTGTGGGCAAGGAAGGGCATATTGAGCTTGGCGAGTTTTTCCCAAAAAGTTCGGTAGCGATTATCTGAACAGTCGACATTGTGACAGTTGGGCAGAAGTTTTAGCACTTTGGCACCTTTATCTGCACAGCGTTCCAGTTCTTCAATCGCATCCTTACGGGCTGGATGGATAGAGCAGGCAGGAATGATATGAGCAAATTTTTTTGAGAGGCCGAGCACATGATCATTGGGGACATAGAACTTTGCTTTTTCCTTAAGGCAGTTTCCATCTTCGTCATAGGGGTAATCCATGGCGAGCAGGAGAACGGAATCGAGTGAAGAGTCATCGATCAGTCCAATCAGTCTTTCCTCATAAGCTTGATCAATACCGAGTTGGCGACTGGACTTTGAAATTCCCGCCTGTGCCTTGACGATGGGCTCGACTATGCGGTCGAGCAAGGTGCTGGATCTAAGCCAGCATCCACTGCCATTGGATCCATCTCCCACGAAATGAACATGTCCATCAATTCTCACAAATCAGAAACTCATTTTAAATTTTTTGTAAAAGCTCCCGCACCGCATTTTCTTTTTTTGCTTTTTTCCAACTTGAAAGAGTGAGTCTGGATTTTTTTGGCAGCCTGCTGAAAAGATAACAAATGCAACCATGTAAGAGGAGACCAGTGAGTGAGCTAAATGTAAATTCAAATAATATAATCACACAAAGTAAACCGACGCCCCATGTCAGTAGCGCGAGAAAATTGACAAACCAGACCAGTTTCCTCGATGTTGAAATAAGGAGCATTGAGTGGTCGCATTTGATACAGTGTGGCACTTCAACAATTTCGGAATAAAAACCACCGTCCAGGTCTGCCCGGTTAAAAGTATCCCATTTTCTACGGTAATCAGTAAAATTATGACATATTCTGCACCAGGGTTCTTCGTCCTCAATAGCGGATTCATCTGGGATCAAATCTTCAATTTTGTCATCCATAATTGAATTCGAATTATTTAGACTTTTCCCAGGTTTCGTTTTGTATACTGTGGGTCAAAGGAGTTGCCAATTCGAGGTCATATTTTTCCTGTAATACATAAGCACATTCTCGTACGGAATTTCCGGTTTCAATCAACTTATGAGGAGATTTGAGCGTGTAAGCTAACCTCCATCGAACTCCGTGGTCCCCACATTCCTTATTGGCAATCACAAAACCGCCTTTTTTACTAATGAAGCCTTCTTCGACAGTTCTTTGCCAAACTTCCTCGAGCATGGTCTTTATTTTTTGTGAGTCGGTTCCGTATCCGAACCAGAAATCTTCGAATTCACGTACCCCTTTATTTGAGTCAGTTTTTAGAACATCGACGCGTGCCAGCCTGAGTTGTGAGTTGGGAAGAATAATGTCATGCTGGTTAACCAGATCTCTAACAATAGTTTGAAAACTATCTACCTGAAGAACAATTCCCGTGAGGTTTTGATCCCTAATTTTAATCACATCTCCGCGTTCAATACGACCCTGGCTAATGATAAGAATTCCGCTTAGGAAGTCTCCGGCCCAATATTCTTTACTGGCAAAAACAAAGAGTGCTAAAAAGCCTAGCACACTGGTGGTTTGTAACCAATCCTCAAATCCCCAGATGTTAATTAGCAAAACGATGGTTATCGTAACAATCAGAAAGGAAACAAAGAGTTCTAGGGTTCGTGATGTTTGGGTTTCTGTGGTTAAGGATAAACTGTCAATCGCCTTGGTTTTACCATACTTTTTAAGAATGAGTGCTTCCGCAAAATGAATAAATAAATAGCTACCTAATATTACCAGGAAAGTCTGGCTGATTGCCTTTCCCAATTTTATCTCAAAAATTACTGCCACAAGGTATATTAAAAAGAGAATTAGATTCGTGCTGTTTAGAATACGAAGCCTAGCCTGACTTTTATTCTTGTTCTTAAGCTCGCCGTAACGCGTGGCGAATGATTTGGAAAAAATCAGGATAAGTAAATTTACCGCAAGGGTGAAATGATCAATCGGACCAAGTACTTCAAGGTGTTCCCTGATGATAACAGGAATATCTTTTAATTGAAGTGAAAGTAGGAAAACTTGCATGGAAATGGAGTTTGGTGGCTAAGAACAACCAAAATCAATCCAAAGAAATGATGCAAGGTATAAAAGAAAGACAATAATTTCTATTTAATAAAGACGAGCTTTTTTGTAAGGGGTAAACTTATTTTTGTCCGAATTAATATACCAGAAACTACAGGCACCTATGTTCTACCTTTTCTCCAAAATTAATTATTTTGTTCTAACACGGACCCGTATGAATTGTTTACCACCCTTGGATGCCGTCGTTCCTGATGTTTCATAAAGAACTCTTTCCATTCCACCGCCAGTATTGATTCCATTTCCTGCCGTTCCAGGCCCATTCAGATCAACTTGAGTAACACCAGTAGTGGTCCAAGTGCGCAAATCCGAACTGGTTTCCACAATATATTCGATCCCTTCCGAGTTGTATGTGTCCTGGTATTTTTGGAAAGTAATTCTTTGTTTACCGTCTTTTTTATTAATGGAACGTGGAAGAACAGTCTTGGCATCACTTGCCAGGGAATCCCCTCCAAATGCCCGTTCCATAAAATTACTCATTCCATCGCCATCGGAATCGATATCATCTGAATCGAACATAAGTTCTGCATCCAATGCATTGATGTTTCCGTCGCCATTGAGGTCAATAAGGCCTTTAAGGTTTTTCTTGGTAGCAAGTTTACGTGCAAATTTATCTCTTTCTTTTTCGTAACGAGGATCAAGTCTTCGTTCATCAAAGAATGCACTCTTGCCCGGTTTTTTAACGGTAATTTCACGAACCACACTGGCTGCTGCGTTATAGGAACCATTCCCTGCTTGTGCGGCAGTAATTTGAACGGTTAGTCCCGCATCAGGAATGGAACTGGTAAAGTTCTTATTGAAAACGAGGATTGCGTCGGCCCCATTCCCGTTCAGTTGAAACACATTACCCGGATTTGCGGTGAGGGAGTAAGTGATGGCGAGGTTGGATGTGGCTGTGGCCATCCTTCCAATGGGAACTGGTTTTCTGGATAGCGGGAGGTCACGCAGACCACCTTTTTCACCTTGCTTGAAGAAAATACTCTGTCCCTGTTTATTGGTTACATTGAATGTTTTATCTGCTGAACTGGTGAAGTATTGGGAACCGGTGGCTACGGCCCGTACGGTTACCGTTCCTGTCGAACTACCGCAGGTAATTTGGTTACCTGAAATGGTGGCAACCCCAGATACGATCGAGTAGGTGGGGTTAACCTGCACGGGTTGATTGGTGATGCCGTCTAGGACAACTGCTTTAACAGTGAAGCTCTGTCCCATGCCCATATCCCCGATGTTATCGAAAACAAATGCGAGGGGCCGTTTAACGAGGAAGGTCCGGTTTACATAATTGGCGGGTGCATAGGTGGAATCTCCTGCCTGACCAGAACGAACCGTGACTGAACCTGTGCCCGAAAATGTCAGTCTGTTGCCGGATAAAGAAGCGATACTTCCGCCCGATGCGATCGAGAAGTTGGCATCCAGTCCGGAGGAGGCAGTCGCGTTCAGATCGAGTGGTTGATCAATTCTTACCTCACTTGGTGTGGTGAAGGTTACAGTCTGGGAACGCTTACCCATAATCTTCATATCATAGACCACCGGTGTGGCGGCAGTGAAGTAAGCATTGCCTGCCTGCCTTGCGGTGATCCGCACAAGGCCCTGACCGTTAGGCTGGAGTAAGCCGGCGGAGGTAACCGATAGAATGGAAGTGTCGTTTGACTCATAGGAGAGGGCAAGCCCGGAGGTTGCGTAAACCCCTTCCAGTTCAAAAGCGGAGTCAAAGATCGACATGAAGGGCACATTGTCACTGCTATCGGTAGGGATATTGGTCGGGGTGAGTGAAATCGACTGCGAGCCACCAAAGAGCGGACGATTTGCCTTAAAGGGATGTCCCGCCACCAGTCTGGTATTGGATCCCCATTTGTGGGCGAGGTACCCTTCCATTCGTCGGATGGCAAAGTCAGTCAGACTACCGGAGAAGAGCATGACTTCGTGGACAACCGCATTACCTAATTGATTGCCGAGTGCAGCGGTTGCGGCTCTTCCTGAACCGAGGATAATTTCCCTTGTTCCGGATGATGGAATGGCCGGCAAACTGGTCCCGGACTGAGCGGATCCAATTTGATTGGTTCCATTGAAGAAGAATTCACCGTCGGCGTAGGTCGCATTTGCTTTACGACGGAATGCTCCGACCTGAACATTTCCGCCAAAGTTGACTGAAGGGAAGGTCAGTTCACCTCCTCCGTTGAAGTAGTAGCCCCCGTTCTTGGCCATGCCCAGGACCTGTCCAGCAGTACCGGCGGAATTTCCGAAGTGAAGAATTTTTTCCGGCTGAGTACCAGCTGTTTTGACGGCGACAAACAAAGTGAAGCTTGGATTGCCGGCGAGAATACTTGGCATCGTAGCTGTCATATGTGCTCCGGTATTGCCCAATGTTGAACCGAATGCCAATCCTGGTTTTCCACCGCTGATTACCCGGACGGGTTGTAGGTTGGTGGTTCCCTGACTCAAGGTGTTGGAACTACCGGATCGGTCCGCCCATGTGCTGGCCTGGCTCTTTCCGCCGTTGCTGATAAAGTCGGTATTCGATTCAGCAAGACCGTCCGCGTTAATATCATTGGCATCCAACCACAGAATCATGCCGGGAAGGGAGTCCGAGTATGGACTCTTTTCGGTAACGGTCACCGAGAAGGTTTTAGATGTTGCTGGGTTATAAATAGCACTTCCGGATTGAGAAACTGTAATGGTTGCGGTTCCGTCACCTTTTGGTTTAAGGCGTGTTCCACCTCCAGTTATTTCAACAATATTTGCATTGGAACTAGAGTATGCCAAGGCGAGTCCAGTTGATGCAAAACTGCTTGTTTTAGCTGATTTAAGGGCAGGAGCAAATTCAAAATCAGCGTTATCAATGGCGAGGTTGGGGATGGATGTTTGGTTACTATCAGTTACGATTCGCTGACCGGCTTTGGATAGCGTGATTGTTTTATCCACAGTAGGTGCGGCCTGCCATTGTCCATTTCCAGCCTGAATTGCACTTATTGTGGTACTTCCTGCTCCGACAACATGGAGGTATGTGTTGTTTATTATTGTGGCTACATTTGTGTTGGAACTAAAGTAGGAAACGGTAAGGTTCGAAGAGGCGGTTGCAGTCATATTGGTATCACTTGAATCAACAGTTAAGCCAGAAAGATTCTGGTTCCAAGAGATAGTTTGTGCCTGTTGGGTATCATCCAATATTGTTAAAGTACGAGTGGCATCACTAGCTGCGAGGTAGGTCCCATTTCCACCCTGCGTTGCAGTAATAGTAATAGTACCACCTTTTTTAAGGGTAAGAGTGTTTCCACTTACTTCACCGACGGTAGTGTCGCTACTGTTAAAACTTACCGAAAGACCGGAAGATGCGGTCGCATTTAGTTCATAGGTTCCCGCACTCAGGTTTGCGTTACTTAAGCTGTTAAAGGTAATGGTCTGCGTGACTTTATTAACGGTTAGTGTTTTCTCCACAGTCAGGGCAGGGTTGTAGCTGCCATTTCCGTCCTGAGATGCTCGAATTGTTGTAACACCGGCCCCGGCAATTGTTACTGTGCCATTTGATTCTACGGTGGCACTAGTTCCTGAGACCACGGTAAAGCTAACCGGTAATCCGGATGAAGCTGTTGCATTCAATTCGAAATTTGCAGACTGAACGGTTTTGTCAGGAATGTCGATAAAGGTGATAGTCTGATCCACCCGTGGAGTAGCCGTTACAATGAAAGGCTGGGTTGCAGTTGCTGATAACCATGGTGCCTGTCCACCTTGCGTGGCAGTAATCGTTACCTTACCTACCTTCAATGGAGTGGCAACATTTCCGGAGAAGGAGACAACCGAACTATCATTACTGTCAAAAGTAAACACACTTAGTCCTGAATCGGAACTGACATCAAGGGTGACGGTTTGTCCAACTTGCTTATCTGGTACGGGTTGAAAAGTGAGAACTTGCACACCACCAAAGGCAGGTTTTCCGACTTTATAAGAATGGGAAGAGGGTAGGTTGGAATTCAATCCCCATTTGTGAGCGAGGTAGCCCTCGACTTTTTGTCGAACACCAGAATTAAGTACACTTCCATAGGCCACAAATTCGGCAATATCACCTGCAAAGTCGTTACCCAATTTAGTTGCGGAATCCGGTGCAACTGGATCTGTTCCAGTACCTTTGTTTACTCCATTGACAAAGATTGCATAATTACCTGCTGACAACTGCATGGTTAAGAGTGCAGAAGCATGAGAAGAAACACCCGAATCCATCCATGCACTTCCTTGTCGTTTCAGACCAAACTTACCGGCCGCAGTAGTGGCAAATATATTACTTCCTAATGGTTTTGTTTCGGCCGTCTGGTTGGATGCCTGTTTTAACACCGCAAACACAGTGACAAAGTCATTGCTCGTGCTAATATTAAAACTCTGTGCGGCAGTAAAACGAACCGCACCCATTCCATTAAGGGCATTCGCTGCATAGGTAGGTTTATTTGCATTTGTTCCCTGACCGGGGTGATTATTATTCCCTGAACGGTCAATCCATTGAGTAACATTTGATCCATTTGCTACGATATCTTCTGTGGTATCGCCGTCCAAATTATTTCCATCCACCCAGAGGCGAAGGCCAGGGAAGGAGTCACTCTGGAGGTTATAATAGCCCACAGTTACAGTCTGTGTTACATTATTAGCTGCATTATATCCGGTATTTCCAGCTTGGCTTGCGGTGATGGTTGCGGTTCCCGCAGCACGAATCTTGATGGTCTGATTTGGTGCAGTACCTTGAATTTCTGCGATCAGGCTATCAGAACTGGTAAAGCTAACTGGTAGACCAGAACTGGCAACTGCGGTAGGGGAGAAGTCGAAATCACCCACAGATTTATCTGTAATGGGGGAGAATGAAATCGTCTGATCCGATTTATCAAAAGATGCGGCGATTGTTACAGCAGGTGCAGGAGCATAGCTATTATTTCCCTGCTGGTTGGCAGTGATGGTAACATTACCCGCTGCTTTGACATAGATCCGGTTAAAATCACCGTTTCCTGAACCATACAGTTGACTAATTAAAGTCGAGTTTAATTCTGCTCCATAGAAACGAACATCGTCCAAGAGTCCGTTAAAGTATGCAGAACCATCCGTTCCGATCTTTAGATCATTAGCATTGCTCGTATTGATTGCAGTGGAACCTGATCCATTAGTAGCTGAACCATTAACATAGAGTTTTGCACCGCCAGTGTTTCCACTAGCTGGAATGGTAGCAGCGAGGTGATGCCAAGCTCCATCTGCTAGACCCGTGGTTGAACTCGCTAAGGTGGTTCCGCCCAAATCAAGAACTGCAGCTCCGGAAGAATTAAGAGATAGTTTGAACAGAGTGGCTGTTCCAGCAGCTCCATATTGGAGTATTGGTTTATTGGCAGTAGATGTTTTAAACCATAACGCAATGGTGCGGCGATCGCCACCGGTTATTCCTTTAAATCCTGAAGTATATGCGTAAACATTACTTCCGTTTAGAGCGAATGCATTACCGAATTTACCCGAGCTTCCAAGTGCAGAGGAAGAAGTCGGAATAACTCCGGTTCGACTATTACCCGATGAGTCGTTCATGGTTGAACCACTGAGTTCATCCATTTTCCACCAACCCTGCAAGCTGCTTTGCATGGTAACTGCAAGCTCTGCAACGGTTGCATCGCTAAGCGAGTAGGTGACCGGTAAACCGGATGCAACACTTGCATTAAGGTCAATATACTGATTTACACCATAGGAGGAAAAGTCCTGCCCCCAGGCAATGGTTTGTTCCGTCTTGTTACTCTTGATTAATTGTCCATCCACATAAGAAATTGCATATTTTTGTGAGGCGGCATCGCTTGGGCGCACATAATAAGTACCTGCTGCACTCGAATTATTAGCATCTGTGGTAACGATTGGCCCGCGTGTGAGGGCAACTATTTTATGGGAATGATTGCTTGGCAAGTTCCCCTGTAAGCCCCACTTATGAGCGAGGTAGCCTTCGATGGCTTGACGATCAGAGGTACTGACTGCAGCATCTACGATTAGGAATTCAGCAATATCCCCCGCCAAGAAATCGCCATTAGCTAAGTAATTAGCACCGATGCGAATGCCTCCAGATAGGTTGCGTGTGCTCGTGTTAAGGTTTGAAACCACAGTCCCATCGATACCAATTAACCCACTCGAAGAATTAAATACTGAAGAGAGTGTGAAGTAATTGCTGGGGGTGTTTATATTTGAATTGCCCCAGCTTCCTGCCCAAGACTCCACTTTACCGCTATTATTACCTTTAAGTGCGACCAGGCTTCTCTTGTTGTTATCAGTAACACCGTCAAAAACATAGTCCCTACCTGCCCCTCCGATTGTCTTGGCAACTGCAAAGATCGAATAGGGTTGGCTGATGTTAAGGCTTGAAGCTGTGAGGTAATCATTACTACCGTCGAAACTAATGATAGATTTTCCGTTGAGTACTGAAGAAGTTAGGGTTGGTTTGTTATCTGCAGTCGACTGGGTGGCATGTTTGTTGTTCCCACTTTTATCGTTCCATTGACTAATCGCATTGGTGGCATGTGTGATTGAGTTCTCATCGCTGGCATCGAGCCAGAGTGCAAGATTATTCAGACCGGCAGGGTTCGCTGGGATAGCGAGTGAACTATCATTGTGTTTCCATCCTGAAATCGTATAATTGAGATCTGGTATTGATGTACCCTGGGTAATGGTAAGATCGTCCCCAGTTATGGTAAGAGGAGCTTTTGCAATAGAAACAGACTGGCTTACCGGAATTGCGGAGTGTGCAGAAGTGTTTGCTGGAGCATGTGCTGTGATTACGACCGACCCACCACTTTTAATGATGGCCGTGCTTCCATTAATATCAATGATTTCCGGGTCACTCGAGCTGTATCGAAATGCAGCCGGGCTAACCGTTAAGTATGGATGATTACTTGGTAAGCTCGAAGTTAATCCCCATTTTTGAGCCAGGTAACCTTCCATTCTTTGCATTTGGTCATCGTCTAGTGGGGCGTTGAAGATTAATAATTCACCCAGTTTTCCTTTCCATGAACGACCTGCAATGTTCCGATCGTTACTAAAACTTGTTGCCCGTGCATTACTGGTAGTTCTGACTGTTAATATAGAAAGTGATGTTGGCTTTGCAGTTACCCTACCATCGATAGGAACACCATTTAATCGGGTATATCCATTGTAGACTTTTGACTCTCCCCATTGGTGCCCCCAAATATTTCCATCTCCCTGAGTATGCCAATCTGGCTCTACAGTATCTCCGAGTAAATACCTGAGACCGGAACCGGAGACACTTGAATCCTCAGAAACCACCCAAAAGACAGTCCGAATATCAGTTATTGTAGTAAATGCGTGACTTTCGCTGGTTGCGCCACTGTAGCTCATTACCGATAACCCATTTTGAGAATTTGTAACCACGCTTGGAGAACCCACTTTTGTGGCATCATTATCGGCAGGACTTTTATCTGTCCATGTTGAAGCTGCACTTGATAAGGAACTTGCATCGAGCCAAAGTTTCATGCCAGGAAGCGTGCTTGGGAAATTAGCTAAGCTTGTGTCTGTGCCCGTTTTTGTAGCAGTTAATGAAAAAGGAGCATCTCCGTATGATTTTCCGGCTATGGTTTGATTCCAATCGATAACCCGTCTTCCTTTGATGACATTGAAAGAAAATGTTTTGCTATCATTTCCATCCGAATTAATTGCAGTAAAGGTAGCATTGAAGTCTCCAATAAATCCGGTACTGCCTGTGATCACACCGGAGTTGTTTATGCTCAATCCGGATGCAAGCCCGGTTGCAGTCCAACTTGTTGGGTTTCGCGAAGCTGGAACTTGTAGGCTAATCGGTTTACCTGTGGTAAGGATCGCATCGACTGATGGTGCTGACCACATGGCGATTTGAGAAGGTTTGCCTAAGTTTACACGTTCTTCACTTCCTCCTGGTTGGGTAACATACCAATTATTTGTGTCACCACCTCCACCTTCAGCCGTCATGTAGAAGAAGTTGTATACAGAACCTGCTACTAATTCCACAGTACCGCTTCCGTCCCATGCCCATGGAGCCAAACTCTCTGATGCGGCAAAAGTTCCATCATGATTCATGTCAATATACATTCCACCCGCATCATCATTGCTCCAGCGGAATGTATAACTTCCTGTATTTGTGGCAAGGAACGACCCTGAGATTGCAGTCATGAAATTATTACCACCACTGAAAGAGGGGAAATGATTCCAGTTTTGAATATCCACATTTGTGTTCGATAACTGAATGTTGTGAGAATCTCCTGTGTGGGCTAATAAGCCTTTGCTTCCAGTAAATACGCGAGAACTGGAATATGAGTATGTGGCACCATCCAAATTATTTTGACCGGAACTTGGATTTGGCCCCATAAATACTGAGGCGTGAACAGGATGGAACACCACTCCGCTCAGCTCCTCGATTCGTGGTCCGTTGTTGAAGATTGGTGGAACATCTTTGTAAGTATGATTTGCGTCCAAGCTGTCTGCAGCTCCCCATTTATGAGCTAAATATCCCTCCACCTGCTGCTCTTCCTGAGTAGTCAGTTGACGAGTAAATAAAAGAAGCTCCGCAAGGTCTCCTGCAAAATCGTTACTGGAGGAACTCGCTGATTTTCCAAGTTTAATATTGGTCAATGTGGAACTACTGGCAGCAGATTTTTTGGCAACTTTTGCCGTAAAGGCTGAGTTGGTTGTACTTGGGATTAATGCCCAAGATGACTCGCTGACCAAGTGTGCATTTGCATCACCTGAATCAACGGCTCTTCGTGTGATTGCATATATGGAATAACCTCCAGCAGTAGTGCGAACAGAGGAAACATTCAGTATATCTCCATTCCCATCAAAGCGGACTCCGGGTTTACTACCAAATGAAGTGCTCGCAATAGCAGGCTGGTTTGTACTGGTTGACTGGCTAATTGTTTGGTTCTCAAGAGATTTATCAGTCCAGTTTGCCACTGCAGTACCGTTGCTGAGATTATCAACATTTCCATCCCCGTTGAGATCAGTCGCGTCAAGCCACAGGGCAAGATCGGGAATCGAGTATTTATTAATCGCCGTATTGGCTGGCTTGAAGGTCTTTACTGAACCCCAGACAGTACCAGCCGAGTTGGTAGCTTTGGATGTATAAAAATAATCTGCACCTGTTGTCAGACCAGTGAGTGAGTGAGACAATACACCTATTCCATGAGAACCGGAAAGGGCATGATTATTGTCCCAATTCGATGCATTATTACTTGCGTTGTTATCCCCCCAGTAAAAAGTTACATTACTGTCATTTCCATTGGTGAACACGAGCTTGGAATTAAGTTTGGCAGAAGTCTTGGTAATCTCTGTTGCACCCGGAGTTTCCACAACTGGTGGTCCTAATGTGGTGAAGGTTTTAACTTCGGATAGGCTAATTCCACCCTGATTTTGAACAGAGAATCGATATTTGTAAGTAGTACCCGCAGAAAGACCGGTTAAGTTGTGAGTAAAGGCCCCAACTGCCTTTTGACCCAAATTAACTGCAGTGGTAGGCAGGTTGGTTTGAACTGGGAAATCATAATCTGCTACTCGATTACTGAAACCATAAATATGCCAAGTGCTGTTAGTGGTCGGATCGATCGTGAACTCGGCTTCGCTTCCTGATGCGGTGTAAGAGCAGTTAACCAGCAACCCATCCTGAGAGGATGAGCCGTATTGGCTTTGATTGAGCGTTACGGTGGCAGATAATTCTGAGCAAGATAAAATGGCTTCTCTGCCAGATGCTTCCCATGCTTGATTATAAAGCGTGAAAACATAACTCTTGCCAGGCGTGAGTCCTGAGATCTTGATTTTTTGTGGGTCTCCAGCGTAACGCATACCATTGGAAAGCATGGCTCCAATTTGACCACCCACGGTGGATGTTTGTGAGCCGTGGGTGCTTGTCATTCCGGCAGTGATCTGCCATCCCGTTCCACCGGTTCCCGATGCACCTTCAAAAGTGACTCCGTTAATCGTTTTGTTCGATCCATTGAGACTGACTGCACAGGTATAATTGTGCTCGGCGGAAATTCCAGAATCGGCATCTCCAGTCAGGTGTGAAGATGTCCATCCTTCGGCCCCAATATATCGGGAGGTGTTTAATGCAGAGGATAAACCCCATTTTGTTGCGAGATACCCCTCGATTTTTTGCCGTTCAAAACTGGACAGGGATCCAGAAACAATCAAATGTTCGTAAATGGAACCTTGGAAAGGGGAGCTAGAGCCATTGTTGTGTGCTCCAAGAACATAATTTCCTCCGAAAGAACCACTGCCTGCATCTCCAGTTGACGAATGGGCACCATTAATAAAAAGATTACTGGTTGAACCATTAAACTTATATGAATAAAGGGTTTTACCGATCGGGTTTAATGAGGTTGAACGAATCCATGAACCAGCATGAGAGCCGAACCCTTGGTTTGAGACTTCTCCTAAAACATAACGTCCGGTTGATGAATCATGAATGTATTGGTTATCGGTATTTGACCCGGAATATTCGGCAACCAAAAAGAATGTTAATGGTTGGGTGAGTAGGGGGGCCGAGCCCGATAAAGAGTCAGAGGCAAAGGTAATCTTTTTACTCGTTCCGTTGTAAGTTGGTTTTGACCCTGCGGTTGATTGGGTCAGATTAAACCCATTTCCACTTTTATCTCTCCATTCACTTATTGCATTTGAACTGTGCGTAATTGTGGATGAATCATTAGCATCCAACCAAAGCCTCAGCCCGCTACCAAGAGAGAGGGGGGCAAATGGATCAAATTTACCGTCTGTCAGGCTTTGCTCCGTGTCGTAATATAAAGTAGTTGTTGGTTGTGTAGTTCCGTCAAAGGAAACAACAGTTCCGTTCGCCGTGACTGAAGAGCCGGCAACCGAAGAGGCATCCTGTGCGGTAATGGATGGCGGATCCAGTTTGTTACCCGTTTTAAAGGAATAAGCATCCGACCAGGTTGAACCTGCTGAATTGGTTGAACGAATACGAAATACATAGGATGTGTTTCCGCTCAATCCGTTCATTCCAAGGGTAACTTGTCCCGCACTTTGATTTCCGGAAAGGGAAGTGTTGGCATCCCAACCGGTTGTGGTGGCACCTTTATCTATGGTGCCATAAAAAATATCCATCGATACATTTGCACCTCCCGTTTCCTTTAATGTAACCGTTGCAGTCGCAGAAGTGGAACCGGAATTTACGGCAAAAAGATCACCATTTCCTTCGCCGTATACAGCAGCAGCTTCGTTGGCAGTTAGGGCAACTCCATAAATTCGAAAATCATCCAAGTATTCAGCGAATCGTTGTCCGCCTCCCTGGAAATTTCCAATCGAATATATATTGGAACTACGAGACGCATTAACTGATCCAACAAAATTTCCTTCGTGATAAAATTTACCTGTTGTACCATCGAATGAAACCACTAAGTGATTCCAAGAGGTAGCCGAGGTTGATGTGGGTAAATCGTATCCAGAATCGACCCATCCCCAAGTACCAAGGTTATTGGTTCCATTATTTATGATTACATGATGATAGTTGGAAGAGTTATCTCTGGTCAAAGTTCGGTACGCCCCGGTTCCGTAAAGTTTCTTGAACCAGACAGACAATGTAAATGGATTTCCGGTCAGATCAATTGGAGTCGTAACCTGTGCATAAGCTCCCGTGCTTCCTGTAGGAAGGTTCAAGGATGCGGATCCAAATTTTTTCTCACTGGTTGAAAAAGTTGCACCTCCAGCAAGAAGGGCAGCGGAGCCCTTCGTTCCATAGTTGGAAGCTGTAGTACCTGAAGATTCATCGAACTTGAACCAGCCAAGAAGGTCGGATTGCCGGGTAACCGGATAGTTGGTTTCGATAATAGGTTTGGATGCTCCAATTGTGAGGGTTAATGTTTTGCTGGGTGATGAACCGGAAAGATTGGAAGCTATAATGGTTACGTTGTGATCGCCAATGGAAGTCGAGTGACCACTTATCTCTCCTGTATTTGGATTCAGACTAAGTCCGGTGGGCAGACCGGTAGCAGAGAAACTAGTTGGGTTATTCAGTCCTTCGATTGTGTATACCAAAGAACTGTTAGTTTCGGCGTATACGGATGCAATTTCACTGGCACTTAGTCTGACCCGGTAAATTCTTAAATCATCCAAGTCACCAGAAAAATATTCATGAAATGCATTACTTGTATCGGAACGTCCAATGAATTGGGATGTACGATTCTCCACCACGGGTGCGGTTGCGGTTGTGGATGATGAGAATAGGGAGCCATTTTTGTAGTAGCGTACAGTGGAGGAGTCTGTTCCTGCATTCTCGAGACTTACCGCAATATGTGTCCAAGTTTTCCATTGCCAAAACCCGGTTCCAGAATCATGGATTTCATCTCCACCCGGAGTACTTCCAAAAAGAGAGCCAAGATTGTTGGGGGAACCCAGGTGAACGGCTAATTTATAGGTGCCGTCCAGATTGATCAACCGTGCGTCTGCACGAAAATCATCTGCCTTCACCCAGGAAGTAAAAGTAAATGCACCTCCCAAGGACCAGGTACCCATTTGTAAATGTTCGCCACTAGGATCATTGGAGTAGGTGCCTGCTGAATTATCCAACGATATGGCTCCACCTGATTTTCCTTTGATCCAATTATTTCCACTTGCATTTACTAAAGTGCCATTTCGCTCATACTGTGAATAGTCCGTTATTGTTGCACCACTTGCATCATCAAACGGATACCATAATACAAGGTCATTATAACGAGTAGCACTTTGCTTGCGGTACGAGTTGTTTGAATAGCTAAGGGTGGATGTTAAACTTGAATTACTGACCGAGGGTGGGGTGTTGTAAGATTTTGAACCTTCAAGTGCTCCGCTACCAAGTTCAACTGTTCCTTCGGTCAAGTTGAGACTATAGTTGAATGCGACCCGACCTCCTCCGCCTTTTCCGCCGTCATAATTCGATGCCGATGCTGGCGGGGTGGCTCCTTTTGCTGAAATAGTTCCATTATTAATGATTTGTCTGCCTGCTAGTCGGATCGAACCACCGGATCCACCCCCACCAATATTTGCAAGAGAGGTTGAGACTCCACCACCATTGGCAGAAACAGTTGCTCCAGACATTATGGTAAGAGTTCCATTTCCTTCTGCCTCCAGTGAGATTGCACCCCCGCCGGCACCACCCCCAGACTGGGATGCTGCCCCTCCACCAGAACCTCCAAGCAGGTGAGACAGAGTAGGAGTTCCATAAGTTTTACCATAGTCAAAATCATTGGAATTGTATTCGCCGGGAGAACCATAACCTCCACCGCCACCTACTAAATTACCAGAAACTCCACCGCCTTCGAGCTTACCGCCTCCGGATCCACTTCCATTAGTCAGTGCTTTGGTTCCACCATTTAGACCGCCAAGTTTTCCTATTCCATGATCAATGGCTGAATAATAGCCAACATATGTGTCCTGCGCATTTCCACCGTTCGCATTTAGGTTCGTACCAACAGAAAAGTTTCCATTGTTACGGGTCTTGAGAATGAGTGAATTTTCTCCCTGTAAAACCACATTTAATCCAGCGGCTAGGTTGATTGAATCAAATGTAAAGGTGCAAGTTTTATAAGATATTCCATCAGTATCTTCTTTTTGTTCAATGGTACCCACTCCATGGATTCCACTGGTATGATGCCAATAACCAAAAGTAGTATCAAAAATCAATGTGCCCGAGGATAGGGATAATGCATTGGTTGGTGTTGCACCGGAAATAT
>Ga0180120_10000223_pt1 | contig 29136 bp, 16 predicted proteins | sample CPBDNA_3_FD_129677 | JGI IMG/M metagenome (GOLD analysis project Ga0180120, IMG submission 129677) | Freshwater to marine salinity gradient microbial communities from Chesapeake Bay, USA - CPBay_Spr_31_0.2_DNA (version 2) (version 2) | ecosystem: Environmental > Aquatic > Marine > Coastal ... | reverse complement strand
TTTCAACTGCCTTCGATCTTAGTGCTGAAATTCTTGCCGCTCTAGAAGTCCTAACTTCTGCTCTTTGTCCTTTCTTTGCTTTAGATTTTTTTACTTCGTCATCAAAGCCTTCATCTACTTTTTTTTTAACATCATGCCCTAAAGCATCTGCAACAGCGTAAGCGATCTGATGCCAACTACCTTCTTCTTTAATAGCCTTACCTACTACTTTTCTTCTATTCTTAAGGTAGCTATCGGTGCTATTCACCGCTCCATCATTATTAACATCAGCGTCCTCTTGCCCAACGGGGTCTAGCTCCTTCTTACTTTTCTTCTTAGCTTCTTCAATCCAAGGATCATAAGCATCACGCATTTTAGACTCAAGCATTGTAACAAAGTTACCTTCTTTCTGAAGTTTGGTCTGAGACTCTTGAACGAACTTAGACTCTGTAGACTCAGAAAGGCCAGGGAATGCGCCTCTTGTTGATGGATCAGCAACGAGGTCAAATGTTACAAGACGGAAATCTTCGTTAACAATCTTGTCACCTGTCTCATTCTCAGACAGAGTACCCATCCCTCTAGAGGAGATACCGATCTTAACACCACCCTCAACAAGAGCCTTAGCTGTTAATCCAGCAGGAGTCTTAAGGATCTCAGCTTCACCAATAAGCTCATTACCTTTCATGTCTAACTTAGTAATAAGGTGGGAAGCATTAGAGAGTTTAACGGTGTCATTTTGTGGGTGATCAAGCTCACCGCATAAACGTCTTTCGTTAATTAAAGGTTGAACCTTAGAAAGCTGGCTTTCTAGCACTGCGGTAGGATAAATTCTGCCGTTATTATTCTTCTCGTTACACCGACCAAAGACCCCACGAATTTTCATAGGACCATTAGCTTTTCCCTCAGATAAAACCTGAAGTTGTTCAATAATAAAGATATCTTGTAGTAATTGCATTGTTATTTATCTCCTTTGTCAGCACGACCATCTTTGCCACCGATTCCTCGTTTGGCTTTAATCGTCCTGCTTCCATACTTTTGGGCCAGTTTATCGGAGCCCTTTCCGTATCGTAGTAATGTTCTAGCGGCGTGTTTTTTAACACTGCCCCATTTTGCAGAAGGTGTAGCACTTCCAGGCGTAAACCCTTTAGCAATTTTGCCGCTGCTTTTAGCTCCCCATTTAGCTTTTGAAATGACGTACAGTCTACCTGCGGCTTTTGTAGTAAAAATTTTACCAGGACCACCATCAGCCAAAGCGGATTTTATACTATCGTAAGTCGCAACTCGACCTTTGAAAGACCTTTTCTTATCATCCTTAGTAGCAGACTTAGAAGTGTAGGCTTTCCTACCCTCCTTTGAGCCTTTCGCTTCATTCAGATAATCAAGGGCCTCGGTTAGTCTCATTTCTTATTCAGTTTATTTCTAATTGATTGTTTAAGAATGCTCTTCCGAGAATCGCCAGGAAGCTTAGAGGGTTTTGAAGAAATATAACCATATTTCTTTTCCATCTTCGCATAAGACTCTTGATCCTTTCCAGGTCCTGCAAGGTTAACACCCATCATTCCAGCAGTGGTTCCCATCTCTTTTAGAAGATCTCTAACTTCTTCTAAGAGAGGCACTAACTGTTGAGCAGTCTCTTCCGTTAGTGACTCAGGAGCTTTAGGTTCTTCCACTGCTTCAGGTTCAGTCCAAACAAGCTCAGGAATACCTTTATCAGTAGCAGGAGTATCCTGCGGATGAAAAGCCTCTCCAAGCACTTCCTTCATGAAAGAATCAGGAACTTCAATATTCCTAATGTCTTTAGAATTAGGAGTTGGACCTCCACCGAGACTCGGAGGAAGCTGCTTACCAGACTTAATACCTCCAAGCTGCTCATTAATGAGGTTTTCTGCGAAATCACCGATACTATCCATGATTACTCCTCGTCAGTGTCTTGGAATAAAAGCTCTTGGATGGTTTCGTCAATAACGGTGTCGATATCCTCATCACCCTCTTGAAGTTGGCTTAAGCGATCAACAAGACCGACAACAACATCAAGATGCTCAAGAATGCGCTCTTCGTCAATAGCTTCTGAAAGCTGAGAAACGCAGAGAGGGCAAACGTGAACCGCTTCTTCAAGCTCTTCTGAGCCTTCAGCGTCTTCATGCTCGGTGTGAGCCATTTCCATCTTCTTAACTTTTTTCTCTTCTTTCTTGGCAGCAGGAGTACCAGGCTTGATACCCTTCTTAGGGTATCCTTTGCCGTAATCTTCGTCAACTCGTTCTTCAGTTTCTTCAACAACCTCTTCGCTGAGGACAGGCGTAATACCAGCTTTACCCCAAGCAGCACTTTCAAGAAGTTGCTTGCGAAGCTCGTCACTTAAATTCATATGATCCATTTGATTATCTCGTAATTATGGTTAAGATTTTTCATCTCTACACTTATCTAGCTTTCACAGCCAATTTGTTTAGTTTTATTTTAAAATTTGTTAGGTCGGAGTTGTGGGAGAAGCTGCGGTTGGCACTGGCGCAAAGGTTGCACCTCCTTTTGTAGTTGGAGGAACGAGTGTTTGTCTATTCCTAGTTCCTTTAATAGGAACAAATGTATCAGCAGGAGCATCTAATTTTCTTTGCAAAAGAAGTGTTCTTCTATAGCTAATATCAGCATCAGAGTGGCTTACGGGTGGAATAACCCGAACACCTTCCACTAAACCATTTCTAATAGCATCCCGTATCACCGTAAAGTTTTCTAAGTTTGCAAGCATGTTAAACTGATTAAGATGCAACCTACTAAATACGTCAAACTCCGTAACAATTTTTCCAACCGCATTTAACCCTAATAAGTAGTTTGTATTTAATTCAGTAATAATCTCTTTTACTAACCTGAATCCTGTCTTTTTTCTCGTCCTGGTGTAGGTGTCCGCTGCAACAAACTTATCACCTTTCTTATAGCCTGTTGTGAATACAGTATCAGTAGGGGTAACTTTTGTTATTCTAGTTTGAGTATTTGAGTTTCCTAAAACATCTACAGCATGATTACCATCAGTTTGTGTTCTAACAAATTTATTTGTTTGCCCTTTGTTAAATTCAGGAACAATTGTGGTTGTACATTTCAAACTTCTAGTAGTGGCTCCGTCTGATCCAATAGAAACAAATTGAGATTTATCATTAAATATGTTATAATCTCTTCTATTGGTTGGATAGACTAATATGTACCATGGAATTTGTCTAGTTAGTAGCGGAGTAGATTTATTGGTTTTTGGAGAATCAAACAAGATGTCTGTCTGCTTCATGGTCATCTTTCCAGTGCCATCCAAGTAATCAAATATCAAATCTTCATCATCCAAAATAAAAATCCGATGGTTCGCTTTGTATTTGATGTATGCATTTAGTTCGTCTAGCCCTGCCGTAGTGCTAGTATCCACCAGATCGTATTGTATGGTAGAGTCTTTAAGAAGGAAGGATCCCACAGGGCTTGGGATAGTGTTGATAGAACTTAGCACAGCACTGAGAACATAGAAATTTTGTCTTGGAGCACTAAGAGAATAATCAAACTCAATACTAGACAAAGATCCAGGTGCGCTTACCTCTAAGGTTCTTCCTGTATCTGCTCCTAACAGGCTTAGAGCTTTTTGTCTAGCAGTCTCAGGAAGAATAAAGGCGTGATCAATTTCAGATTTTGTAAAAAGCCTTTGAGTTTTTCCACCTCTAGTAATATCAATGTAGTTTCCATCCTTGATTCTTAGATTCTCACCTAATGGGGATGCAATAAATGTGTTGTCATCGTTTATATAAAATCTCTTCTCTGCCCCTCCAATAGTTACAGGAAGGTACTGGTCAATGTCAGTGGCTAAAGTCTTCCAGTTTGGGAGAATATTCATCATCCTTCCAGTGGCTTTGCTAGGATCTAAAGTAAATTTATTACTATCAATCAATACTGCCGCTGCGACCTCATTAACCGTGCTATTACTGCTCCTAAGTATTGTAGTGGGAACTCGTTTTTTGCTGCTCTCTGCTAAGTTTTGAAGATATTTTAAAGTGATTCTACCTACGGAACCATCTAAAATACGAGTGCCAATCATATTGTATATTTGAATTTCAGTAATGGGTGTGCCGTCATAATTACGAATTTGATTTAGCAACTGTTGTACATCAGGTCTTAGACTATTGTAGACAGCGTTTGGAGTAACTCCCGCTGCTTTAGTGCTATCCCAATCGCCTGAGTTTTTCTTATTTCTTAATACATATGCTATATTACTGTCAATTCTATCCGCAAATATGTCAGTATGTCCTGTTTCATTACGAATAAAAATTCCTCTTGTAGCATCAGTCATGAATGCAACATCAGAATCTTGTAAACCTGTTGGTTTCTTTTTAAGAATCTTGTTAACAAGTGAAGGATCATCAAGATTTATAGCTCCTTCTTGTCTAGCTTCATTTATTAAACTATCTTTTGTTTGAGAGGTTTTACTTGTTTGGCCTTTACCAACAGTAAGTTGTTCACCTGGTCCACCACCATCATCTTCTTGCTCAATTGGTGGGCCACCTACAGTTCTAACATTAACTGGAATAGTAAGCACTGTCGTAGCTCCAGTAGGATTACCTGCATTAACAGGATCTATATATGATAAACGTAAAGCAGCAGGAGTTCTTCCTGGCAAGAAAGTACCTGAAATGTTATAAAGTGTTACCTCTCCTGTAGTCCTATTAATAATCACTTTAATAGGGTCGTTTCCTAGATAAGCAGAATTCTGATATAAATTTTCAACTGTATTTCCATTGTCATCCACTCGATTATAAAGTGTTGATCCTGCTGCTGAATTAAAATCGACTTCTGGATCCTCGCCCTGTGCATAAACTATAGTTTCAACATCCTGCATGATTGTATCAGGGTTCATGAATATGGGAGTTAGACGTTGTTTAGTAAGATCAGTTACATCTGTTGTTTCACGCTCGTCAATAATAAAAACAAAAGACTCTGGGTATCTTGTTGGGCGTGTAACTATAGTTGTTGCTGTTTTTGGATCATCTACCCCTGATACGAGGCCCTCTCCCACTCTCAAATCACCCTCTCCAGTTACAGCATCACCTAAGACAGAACTCACTGTGTAGTTACACAAGAAATTATTTATAGTGGCGAGTGGGTCGTGGTTATCAGCGTCGGGGTCCATGCATCCATATCTGAAACATGAACCATCATCTAGGTCGGCATCTGGATCGTAATTATCGGCCCAATTTTGTGTGCATCCATATTTTGCCGTAACGACAGTAGTACCCGTCCCTACTACTCCAGGAGAGGTTTCTGTAGTGCCTGTCGTGGGGAGTCCCCCACCTGGATCATCAGTTGAGTCCCCATCTCTCGGACCCACAACAACAACTCTTGGCCCTCCAACCACAATCACCCCTCCCTTGGAGACTTCAGGAGAGGTTTCTGTAGTGCCACCCCCAATCCCCGCACCAGGAATTACAGGACCGCCAGGAGCCCCTTGGGATTGATTATAACCCTCGCAAACAAACCATGTCACTAGTACATCAGGACAATCCCCTCCACAAGGAGTGCTTCCTCCACAGGGATTTGAGGTTGAGTTGATATTAAGTGTATATGGGCCTTGTGCATTAGCAGTAGCCCAAGGATTTATCTGCGATTCGTATCCTCCAGGATCTTCAGTTAAAGGAGTACACGCTCCCTTAAACCTAGCTTGATATCTTTTACAATTTGAAGCAGCACCATTTGGGCCTTGACCATCAAGAACTGAAATGTTTTCTGGTTCGCTTTCATAAACACAGTAACATTGTGAATCACTACCGTCTTCACAGTCAACAGGAGTTTTAGTGTATACTGCAACAATGTCAGGGCAGTCTCCTCCACAAGTCCCACCCTCTTTACAATCCTCTCCACCAATAGATCCATTATCAGGACTACCATCTGTTATTACTGGTTCTGTATATGTGAAAGAAGTATCACTCATCCTCCAAGCAAGCCACAATGTAACTCCTTCTTCACTACTTGGATTATGTTGATCTTGTCCAAATGGAACTGTTCCACAGGTTTGTTTCCAAGTAACATGGTATTCTGTACCATTACATACTCCAGGACCCCCTGTGAATGGGTATGCTATTACTGTAGGTGAACCATCAAGCCTACATCGACATTTATTATATGTGCCTCCTGTGCTTGGACCTCCACCTCCTGGAACTCCTCCTCCTGCTGGGCCACCGCCACCTGGACCACCTGGACCACCTGGAGGGCTAACACCTCCCCCTGGGCCTCCACCGCCACCTGGAGGGACTGGCTCTCCAGGTGGTCGGCCAGCGACAGTAACAGTAGGACCTGTCGGACCTCCAGTGCCTCCCCCACCATCAATAGTCCCCCCTCCTGGAAAGTCGGGAAAATTGCCAGGACCAACTCCTGGGAGAAAGGTCCCGCAACCGAATGTGGGATCTTCAATAGACATAACTTAATTACTCTTTAAAGTGATTGTGGGGTTAGTACCGTTAAGATTTCCATACAAGAATGGTGCATCCTCTAAGGGAACTCCTGTCATTGACCACATGACAGTTGGGTAAGTGCATTTTCCAGCCCTAGGGTTTCCAACATAACCCGCTCTACTCGCGCTTGAAATTGGGTTTGTATTTGACATTAAGAGATCACCGACAGGAACAATAAATCCACTAAACCTTCCACCATCTCTTTGAGAAACAGAAAGTGTGCTTGTAGTTTTCTTTTTCTTTCCACCACTTGTCGTAGTTAGACTATGAGGTGCAGGAAATCCAGACTTAGAAGTCCCTTCTAGGTGGTTGTTTGTATCAGCAGCAAAGGCCACATAAATTGTAAACTCATCGAAGCCTTTTTCTACCCAATGACCAAAGTAAGAACCTGCGGTTGTATCAGCCCTTTGATACGGGGTTCCTCTGTCATTTGCACCTAAGCAATTAATTAAATCAACATCTACTTTATAATCAGCAAGAAACGCGGGTCGATTAAATTTAATTTTTTTAGAAACATAGTGGAAGTTTACTCTGGACACCATCTGCCCCCCACCTGCATTGTCCATATTGCTGAAGTTTTTAAGGACTGCGGGAACGCCTCCACCTGTTGTGGTTCCATCGGTGTTTGTTACTTGGCTGTTACTTCCTGCAACAATAGTGGGATCAGTCTCATCCCCAGTAGCGACTGTAGAAATAAAGGTGTTAATATAATCATTAGGGAATAAACCTTTTGAATCAATATCTTGCTCTATGCACCATTGTGATAAATCCCAATCAGGGTAACTTGGAATAGCTATAGAAGCAGCGGTGCTTCCAATACCATACTTTCCTCTTACATATTGTTTAATATATGCCTCTGAATCATTGTTTACGCTTGTGTCATCAGCAAATACTCCTTGATAGTAATTAAACAAAGCACCTTCAGGTCCAAAGTTCCAACCACCAAAAACATAACCAGTAGCTAAGGTGTTCATTTGGCTTTGAGTGTCTGATTGCCCAGCGACTACATCAACTTGACCCTTAAGATCCTCGTAAACTCTTCTAAGTTCGTAATCTAGCTGGCCCTTTCCTACAGCGGGGTTAGCCAAGGAAAGTTGTGGGAACGCTGCGCCAATACCAGCCCTCTCATTATAAGTTAATTCCGCAGTTCGGAACAGTGGTCGAATATCAATGACATCAGTGCTAAGAACTACCTGAGATCCACTTTGAACCCAAACATAAGCAACTGGAAGGATAGACTGTCCAAGAAGCTCGTAAGCATTATCCTCTAACTTTTCAGAAATTAAAGGTGCAAGGTTAAGAATATCGTCAGGAGCAGGGAAGGACCCTCTAACATCCTCTGCTATATCATTAGCAGACGTAGACGTAAAGCCCATATTCGTATTTTTTTGATCTCCAGGGTGAGCTAAAATACTATGATCCGCGCCCACATTTGTAATATAATCTTGTGCAGTATTTGTGGTCTCTTGAAAATTAGTCTTAATTCCAGCACCTCGAACAATTCCTAGCTGAGGTTTAGTAATCCCCTGCTTTCCATCTGGCTTTAGAATAGTTACACCACTAGAATCGACAGGCTTACTATAGATGAAAACCAAATCAATTCGACTCTCAACTCCAGTTACAGCAGTTGTAGTTCCATCAGAATTTGTATAAGCAAAATCGTTAGCATCGAAAGAAGGAACTTCGATTGTAATTTCATCATCAACATCTACGATTGCTAGTCTAGAAACACCTCTCCATGCTTTAATAAAGTAACTTTCTGTTCTAGGGAATTTAGCCCAACCATTATTAGGATTAGTAATTTCAAAACTAGGTAGTAATGCTTGGCTTTCTGTTGATCCTTGTGATTTGGCCCAAACTAGAGCTTGAGAAATAACCATTGGGGATGCTTGCGCTCCTCCTCCTGGAATATTTACATCAGGACCACCGTAGCTCATACCGTCTACTAAATCTACACCATCATTATCCACAGGAGTACTAGAGTTAATTACAGGCCAGGTGAATGCTCGTTCAATTAAACCTGTCATACCCTTAGCTTCGGAGGAAACAGCGGTCTTAAACGTGTCTAATGCTGCCTGAAGTATAGCGTTCTTTCCACCTGTAAAGCTTCCAGGGTTTGGAAGTGCCGTAGCCCATGCATCTACGTCTCCTACAGCAGTGCCCATAACCTTTTCTAAATAAGCAAGAGGTTCTTTGGTACTAGCATCATTAACTCTAGCAGAAAATCTTCCTGGTTTAACACGAATAATTCTATCAGAACCGTTAGAGTATGGACGAAGCTCGTCAAGATCAGCACGTTTAACGCCTAGTAGTTTGCCAGAATCTTTCCTAACTTGATCCCTAAGCCAGTTGCAATTCTCCTGAAGTTGCTTCAGGGGAATATTATCTACTTCAAAGTAATAAGGATCATTAGCTTTGAAAAACCTAATCGGATCAGTGAACCGATAATTACTATCTTGATATATTTGTTCAGCCATTAGTTATCCCTCGAAAGATCGAAAATTGAAGCGGATTTAAACCCTAAGCCACCTGACACATCACCAACATAAGCCTCCGAAGTTCTATTAGAACCCGTATCTCCCTTGGATGAGTAGATGGTAACTTTTTTAGGTCTTCCTGCTAGTCCAACACTAGCGTTTCTAGAATTAGCAAAAGTATACGATGCGGAATCATCAAGCATACATTGTGTAGAATCATCACTAACAAACTCGCTACAATAGTAGAATCCTGAAGTCCATAGCTCATCAGGGCATTTATCGAAATTTGAATCGTAACTTAACTTAAGCAGGTCTGGGTACACACCACTTACATTAGTCCCATCACTGTTAACAAGTGCAGACAATGCTCCAGAGCAATTATAACCTTGAGCGAATATTTGATATGCTGGTCCGACAACCCCTGAGAACTCGGCCACCTGTGATCCTTTCATGTAGCCACTCAGATCGTTTTGTAGTGCCCTTGCAGAAGTTTTTGGGCTCCAATAAATCCTAAATACACCCTGGTTATCGCTTGCGTGTGGACCAGCCCCCCACTTGTAAGTAGTAGAACCACTAACATTAATACCTGCTCCCACTAAGGAACTTACAGTCTCAATGTTAAACTGATTGGGGATTCCAGCAGACACCATATAGTAAGCATCAAACGGGTTATTTACAGTCACCCCTGATGGCGGGAACCAAATAGAGCTTCCTGCTCCAAAAGCATCAAGAATACTTAAACTACCTGTGTCAGGAGTATTAACAGGGGCACCGTATGCAGGAGCATCCCAAGTATCTCCCTCGCCTACGCCATTAAAAGAAGAAGCCCAGAACCCACTAGGTCCGTGATAAGCTGCGGCTCCAGGCCACATACCACTAACTGACAAGAATGAAGCATTTAGTCTAGATGTGTCAGCTATGTTCCAAATCATTAGCTTATTACAATCAGAGCCACTAGTCGTATAGTAGTGCCCGTCTAATGGACTATCGTTTGGTCCAACAGGGAAGTGAACATTTTTAACATTAACAACACTATCTTCTGTGGCCCTTAGACACATACCACCTTGAGTAAGTTTTTGAATATTAGCCTTTACTAATGGAGTATTTATAATATTTTGTGTTGCAAAGAATCTATTAATTCCTGTTTTCGTTGTAAAGGTTGGAAAATTAGGAGCAGTAAATGAGAGCCCTGTAGCTAAATCATCTAAATCATAGAAATCTATAGCATTTGGTTCTTGTGGGTTCGGATAGAATTGTAAAGACCCGTGTTGTGTATACGAACTTGTAGCAAAAGTATTAACTGGATAATCAAAACCTGCATCAATAAACGCTTGGCCTGTACTAGAATATTTAGTTCCTGTTCCATCTTCTCTTGCCCAATTAGCGGGGAAGGCACCTAAGTCCGTCATATTAATGACAGAGTTTTTATTAGCCACTAAACATGCTCTAGTAGAGTGGAGTTCCACTGAGGTATGGTTCATCCCAGAGCTTAAATCAAAACCACTTACTTCTAAACCAAACTCATCTCTACTTCTAGCAGGTTCAATATTAAGGGTTGAGTTGTCTTCCACAAGAATGTCTACGCCAAATTGCCCTAAAGCAGCGGGACCGTGAATGTTGATTTCTGAGTTGTTGCTTGCGTAGACTCCTGCCATTTTGGCTTGGTAGGTGTCACCAGCAGGACCGTAAACAAAAGTACATCCCGATCCTGTTCCAAAACAACTAACCTTAGAATTATTTGTTGCTTTAATTCCTCTACCATACGAGGGAACATTGGCAATATTTTCAGCAGTACCATCAACTCTAATAGATGCGTGAAGTAAATCAACTTCCGAACCATCGTTAACGGAAATAGCAGGGAGAACATTTCTGTTTGTTATACTATTTCCATCATCACTAGCCCATTTGATAACTCCGTGAGAGTCTTTAAATAAACTGTTTCCGTACTTTGAAGGAATTTTATTTTTTCTTTTAAAGCCGAAAGAGCTATTCTTCATTAGATCCAAGTGCTGTCCATTTCCTGACAACTGTAGCTGGTGTCTATCCGACTGTCCCGCTTGGAGAGGGTTTGTGGGAGAATCAAAAACGAACGCGGAGTTCTTTGATCTAATTCCCTCACCACTATGCCCCTCAATACAAAGATTTTCATAAACAACATGAGAGTTATTTGCTTCAATGCCTTTGTCATTTCCGTAAATATCAAAAAGACCTTTTACATTAACTTGAGAGTTATTAATAATAGCTCCATAGCCTGTATTTAATTCTGCACCTATGATGCTACTTCTTAATTCATCAGTGGCGACTGCTCTTTGAACGCCCCCCGTAAGTTTAGAATTATCTAAAACCCACCCTGCGTAATTTCTGGATGCCATAACTACACAATCGACACCAGACCCACTTATTCCAGAGGTTGGAAGAGAACTAACATTAACGTCACTATTTATAGCATGGAAGCCATACCCAGTCTCTGCTTGTCTTGTAGTTGTGCTTGTAAGCTTGTAGTTTCTGTATGAGGCAGCGGACCTAGAAAGGGTTACTTTTGAATTATTAAATTTAAACCCAGCTTCACTACATCTAGAAGCTATGCAATTTTCTAATAAAACGTCTGAGTTTACAATATCAATGCCAACATCTCTACCTTCTCCCGTAGCTGCTTCACCGTTAACAAAGAAGTTTCTAATGTAGATGGGGCCGTCACAGTTTTTGACGCTAATTTGTGTACAACTATTAAAATAAGTATTTCCACCAACACATAATGTATCAGAGTTTGCAAGCTGACCTCTAGGAATTCTATATCCCTGAGCTTGGTTGGTTGCACTTACGTCAGTGTTTCCTCTAGTTAAGTCCTTTGTATTAGCTACATTCTCATATGGAACAAAAGAAAATTTGTTAATGGTCCCTGCACCTGTAAGAGTTTGAGGGCTAGAACCATAAGAAACAGCAAGAGGAGCTTCGCGTAAAGTATGTTTCGGGTAAAGGAATGAGTTTCCGTTACTTGCATATCTCTCATCCCCCGCAGCACTAGCCACCAAAGATCCTAAGTGTCGAGCTTTTGTTTGAGCTAAGGTTGTGCTAAGATCTAAAGAACTGACGGTAGTAATCACGTTGTGGGAGGAATCAAAGGTGGGTGCGACAATAGTAGTACAGTTTCCTGATAAGTTATAAACCTTTGCATAATTCCTGTTTATAATCTCAATAGATCCACCTTCCTCAATTCGGAAATTATGTAGCTCCAAGGGTCCCATATCACCAAAGTTCGCAACTTCAATTAAGACGGGGAAGCGAACAACCTTTGGAATGGCTGCTATGCAAGAACTAAGCTGGGTGAATACGTTATTATTTGCCAGGAGCACTGCTTGACCTTCAGCGGTGTTGGCAGCATCAGCAGACACAGTTAGCGCAAACCCAGTAACCGAAGAAGTAGCATATCCTGCTTGCTCCCAGTTCTCATAGGTCCTCTCCTCTAAATCATACAGAGGAAGGTTATCTTGCTCCCAGTTATAAAAAGAACTAGTATCGTATTTGGACACATATGGAGTCCATGCGTTTTGAAGCATGACGCTTCCGCTACTTGTATAAATATCTGTTTCGTTAAAAGGCATTAGAAATTAAGTGTCCATCTAAATATGAGACTAAAATCACTAGTCTTTGCTATATTACTGAAGCTTCTATACGCTACTAAGATTGGTGCATCCACTGACGATCCAGTTGGGTTTTTCATCAGCAGACCCACTTCATTTATAGAGTTATGGAAATCATCACCGTGTCGATCAATCCCATTACAGGCTTCCTCATCAACAACTAAAGTGTATCTAACTGAGGAATCAGCAATTTTTGTTCGTTTATTAGCAGGGATAAGAGCAGCAGCAGAATTCACAGTAGTTGAATTAATTATTTGGGGTCTTGTGTCAATGAATAAGTTACTACCTGTTCCGTACTCGGCTGCTGTTAGGGCTCCAGACAATTGATAAGTGCTACTTACTTCTAAAATATCAGTAGCTACTCCAGTCGCCCGTCCCGAAACCCCTAACTGAAAACGATCAATTTGATAATCAAGAACAGAGTTTGATCCAGAGCCTGTAAACATATAGGTTAAGCCCACGCCCATACCTGAGACAATAATATTATGATCATCAAATACAACTTCTTCCTGACCATCAGTAAACTTCTTAATGATGGTCAAATGTCCATTAATCCCTAATTCTTCTGTAAAATTTTTCATACGAAGTGTAATCTCCACTTAATAGTTAGGTCCTTATAATTAAGGGCTCCAGCAAGGTTATTGTGATCGTTAATAAATCCTAAGTTCTTTGTTAGATGTTTTGTAGCAAACAACTTATATTTCCTAGGATTATCTAGGGGTCCAAACGAATAAGGTGGGGTATTTCCTGCCTTAAGAGATTCATTCATGTCAATAGTCCAGAGTCCCATATTATAAATACCGCCATAAAAATTCGAAAGACCTACATCTCCAGAGCCTAGCAACATGGAATATTCAACCGCTCCAGAAGTAACTCCACAAAGACCAGACATACAAAGTCCACTTGAGATTGAACTCATAAGATAGTCATGGGTATCATTAGGAGATCCAGACATGACCATATTAACAAACCCAGAAACATCCATGGAGCTTGCTTCATTTACGACACCAATGAATGTTCCTGAAACGATAACATCATCTACAGTGTAGCCTTTTCCATTAAAGGAAGACCAATTAGTTCCCCCAACACCGCTACCATCGGGGAAGGATCCAAGAACAGATGCCGCTACAGACGATAAAGTTCCGAAGTTAGGTTCTAACTTAGAATCTTGGTGGGAACTTGGAATAAGATTAACAATTTGGTTTGGGCCTGAAAAGATGGAGCTAACGTATACATCGTCTACCTTAGCGTCTACATTGCAGTCAGGCTCTAAAACTGTTAATACTGGATTAGGAGGAGATGAGATACTTACTACAGGAGTGTATGATGACGTAGTTTGATTTACATCAGAAACTGCTGTTACAGTTGTGTGTAAATGCAAAGAAGATAAAAGTGTTCCTTTTGCATCGTCTAAAAAATGTGCGTTATTTACAAACGCAACCTTATCTGTTCCGAAAGATATGGCTTGGATGGTATAGTTAGAAGCATCCGTGATTGATGATGTACCTGCGATTGCTGACAAGGATGGCGATACTGTCATCATATCAGCTAACAGTTCTCCTGCTCCATCCATAAGCATGTTGTGTTCCTTATGAAGAAGATCGTCTCCTTGCCAAATTTCTACTTCGCCTCTCATTTAATTATCTAGCTCCACATTAGTATAGTTATTATAATTTGCTTGCTTTGTCACTAGAGGAGTCCAGTCGGGGTGAATTCGGTAATTCAATCGACTGCCACCGTTCAGTTCCATAACCCCTGATGTAATTGTAACATCTCTAGATGCAAGATTAGTGGAGTACAATCCAGTTGCTAAACCCGCCAATCCATTATAGAACTTTAAAACATCTGTAAGTTGGTCTTTTTCAAGATACAGTTTATCTTCTTTAACAAACTTTCTATGTGGAATTCCGCTAGTTTCAATCCCATGGTCAGTGCCTATTGCTGCATTTTCTCTTTGAGTTACATCTTGGAGTTCAATTGAATCTAAAAGAAGGTACTTTCTAGCGTTATTATTGGGAATAAAGAAAACCTCTACGGTATAGTTTGTATCATCCCTATTAACGAGGGGAGTCTTTTTGTAATTCTCATCATCAATAGGAATAATATCTAAATATTCAAAGTTGTTATGGATAGTAAAGTTTCTTGTATCAAATTCAATAGTAAAATCTTCAAAATACTTAGATTTTAAATTCAAAAGAGTGTTATTATTTATCTGTAGATTTGAATCAGAGATGTTACCTAAACAAAACTCTTCTTCTTGGGCATCAGGTTGTCTCGTTGGGAAATCATAGGTATGACATAACGAACCCCTCACCGTGGGAATGGATATTCGGCTTTGATCTATAACTTCCCATTTTTGTTTAGGAGTCCATGACCATATGATACCATCGCTAGGCTGTGTGTGAATCCATACCCCCAACTTTCCTCCACCTAAAGTAGATTCGTTTTCCTCTGCAACTAAAGCTCTAATATCTAATTTAAATTTGTGATCTTTAATGAAATAATTTCTTCTATCTCCGTATGCAGATAAATCAAATCTAATTCTAGGAAGACCACCAATTGATTTACATTTAATAACAGTGTTCTCAATCAATACGTTTTCCATCCCAGGAACTGAGTTCGATGAATCTAGTTTAAATATAGTAAACTGATTAGCACTTGGAGCCCCAGAGATATCACAAAACTCAATGCCACTTAAGATGTCTGGGTTTCTCCAGTCTGCGTTAAATCTATTTCCCTCTACCCATGTTCCAGAGAGGGGGATAACTGCCGCTGCTGCACCTGTTGAGCTAAACGATCCAGTTCCATTCTCATTCCAGACATTTACAGCGTTGATTGCGCTGGCGCTGGTGGTTGGTGAAATCATATTACCTACAGCAGATCCCGCTAAAGAGAAATCACAATTAAACAAACCATTACCAAACACCTGAGCAATAATGTTACCGCCTGTTTTATCTATCTCATTTAAGCCAAGTGGGTGTTTAGCGAAATACTTACAATAATCTCTGTGGGTTTCCTGGAGACCTCGACCAAACTTGAAGTTTTCATAGTCAGCAAAAGAATTAAGAACATAACCACTAGCAACAGCCTCATTAGCTAAACTTTGTGCATTGTTTTTCCAGTAGGAATCAGCATCAAATCCACTTGTTGAGGACAAAATCTGATAACCATTATCTAAAGCTTTAGCCTCATATAGTTGATGCATCGTATTGTAGATTTCAGGGACTTGCCCTCTATCCACATATCTCGCTGTTGATGAAGTTTCTTCACTCTCAGGTTTTTTGTTATTTGATCCTAAAGAACTAAGTCCTCGATACGGGAAGGTTGTGCTAGTGTCAATTCCAGAAAAGGATCTACTGGAATCTAACTTCTCGCATTCATCCCAAACACCTGAAGGCTCCACTGGATCGACAACAGGGTGAAACTTTCCAGCAGAGGCAACGTAGCCTAGTGTAAGCTCACCAAGTGACGAAGCTTGGGAGAGTTCAACCGTCGAGGGATCGTAGCTCACAGGGCCATTGAAGCCCGTCCTGTCGTAGTACCCTTCGTGTGGAAGCAAGTACTTCAAGTTGCGTCTTCTCAACGCTCGTCTAGGCACGTTATTTATAGGAGCAACTGTGGTCGAATCCAATAGATCGTCCGTGATCTTATCAACGTCTGCCCTCTTGAATGTATTTAATCCTCCACGGCCAGTTGTGGTCCCTGGGGCCACTGCGCCCATATTAACACCACTCCATTCATAGTTTCCTAGAACTGATGCAGATGTATAGAATCCTCTATTATCGTCGCTGTCTAATCCTAGATACATAAATCTAGCACTAGAAAGACTGAAAGCGTCCTCGGCACTAGCCGTGAGATTTACTCTAGTTATTGCGTGTCCTGGTGCAAACTCCCTAGCAACTCTGGATGCTTCAAACAGTGCGTATTTTCCATCACCTTCTAATGTAGTTTTTGCAAAATCAAAGTCTGTATCTTTAAAGTTAATAAATAGGTGAGAAGATTTTCCATTCCACAGCGATAGCAGATCTTTCTCATAATCTGATATACTAAGCATTACTTCATTAAAATTAGGCGGCACTTGAACCGAACTGAAAAGCATTAAAAATTCATTCAAAGCTCCCAGGTCTGTATCAGCGGTAACAGCACTACTTACAATGTAATCACCTACTTGATCTGCAAAATCATTGCGAACTCTAAAACATTTTAGTCTCTCTACGAGAAGGCTTACCATGTCGGACGTAACAGTAGAGTCTCTGTAATACTTAACATCCTCAAAAGGAGGCATGGGGTAATTTACTTTTTCTCTATAGTTAAACAAGAAGTTCAAATCACCTTTAGGCTTCAAGTACACAGGTCGGCTGCCATCAGCGGGATGTTCTCGACCAGCCATGTACACACCGTTGCCTAAAGCTCCGTGCCCTGTAGCGGCTCTAAAGGCATTAGTTTCTCCAAATTGTTTAGCGTTTTGTCTTCTTGCTTGGAACCCTGGGCTATCAACCTTGTGGATGTGGAAGGGCTTCATTTGAGGATCTCCCACGATAGTATACAACTCTTGTTCATTTCCGTCATTGTCAACAACTACAAATCTGGGTACAGGAAACTTCGCCCCATGGAATAAAAAGTTATCAGGAAATGCTTTATAGAGATCAAGAAGAATGCTATCTACAACAATTTTTAAATTTTCTTCTAGGCTTTGTGTGCTATAAGATAATACTCCAGCCTGTAGGGCTCTCCCCTCAGTCCAAGTTTTTAGATCTTTAAACTCAGGAGACTCCGATCCTAGGGCATACCAAATTAAGAAGGGAATATATGATTCCCAAAGCTCTTCTACTTTTCCTGATACATCGAAAACAGAATCAGTAATCAAAGCATTAATAGCAGCTTGCATAGAGGCGACCGTGCCTGAAGACTTGTACAGGTCTACTGCTATCCTAAGCTGATGCCTCCATTTGGAAGCAGAGTTACCCCTAAGCTTAAATCCAATTAAATCAGCAACATACTGTAAATGATCATCTTGAACATTTTCAATATCGTAAATCAATCCAATGTTCTCTACCTGATTGCTTATGTCTGCTAAGTTAAAACCTAGTATATTATTAAACTTTCTATGGGGGCCTTTTGCTGATTCATTAATTAATTGTAAATTTGAATCTATGTAATTATCAAATGCAGCCTTAACCGTATAATCTTGTTGATCAATATAGAGGGGAGAATATACAACATCCACAAGAGTTTGTAACGACTCAAGCTTTTGGGTTCCGCTCGTATAGGTAGGAAGGACTCCTGCGCTAGAGTCTGTAATCCCGTCTGCTGTTCCTGAAACGAAATTCGTGGGAATATAATTTCCGAATGAACACGTTTCATTATTCCTCCATAAGTACTCTACTAAGCCCTTGATGCCGTCTACGGTTTCTAAGGTATTTCCTAAATATAAAGAGTTTAACGAACTAAGAACATAGCTTGACGGAGAAAAGTCTAAGCCTCCTATCGCAGAGGTATTCAAGAAGTAAAACCAACCTAGGGCATCCACCAAGTAATTATGGACTCCGCTGGGTGCGGCGTTATTTGTCAAGGAGGAGAGGGTTGCTATATTAGCGTTAAGCTGATTGGCGACTCCCGCAGCAGGGATAATCATCGGAAGTAAAGTTCCAGACAGGTACGAATTAAACTCCGCGCTAGTGTCAAAGTTGGCTAAAGTAGAATCTAATGGAAGAAGAATTTTACTTTCAAAATCAAACGGAGTAATCTGTGTTAGGTTGTTTTGCTTAACAAAATACTGCGCGATCCCAGTTATGCTATTTAAAGAGCTAGTCTGGGTATCTTGAATTCCTGATAGCGGAATTACAGTGTTAATGTCCTTAGCAACATTTATGTGAGAGTTAATTACTTGTGATAGCGGATTAACCTCAGTTCCACTAAGTTTTAAATCTTCAGTCTCATAAACCTCAGGAGTAATAAGCTCTATTAGTTCTACAAAATTAGTCTTGTAGAACTTTCTAGGATTTGGTGTGTACTTACTATCAACCATTAATTGAGTAGCTCTACATTAATAGTTAAATTATTCAATTGAATAATCTCATTAAAATCTAGCGGTATATCCTGCTCCACATTATCTATCGTAGAGAAGCGAACCTCTTCAACTTCAAAAATTTGCCTGTTGATCTCTGCAACACTGAAGTCTTCTCCAAAGCTTCTGTTATCAACATTCATATAGGTTAATATTTTGTCTCGAACCTTTGCTCTAATCTGATCTTGGTTGTCTTCGTCTGATTGATCAATCCTAATTGTAGTAACTAAATCTAAAGTTCTAATTAATCCATCGACTATGACAACATCATCGGTAGCCATTTTCTTTTTATTCATGGCTGTTAAGAGTTGTGTTTTGAAATTAGAAGTTGCTCTCTGTAGTTGAAAATCGGAAGCTCTTTCTAGAACATAAATATCAATAACATTGGCAGAAGAGTAAGCCTGTCGGACAGCGGCATTAGCTTTTCCTACAGTTCCGAAGGTACTAATAAATGTATTAGCAAACACGGAGTAATCTTCAAGCGTTACCAATCTATCTTGCCTTCTAAACTCTAAAGGTGCGTATTTTTTAGCGTGATCCAGCGTTTCTGCGTTGGATCCTCCCGTACCTTTAGATGTATTTGTAAGGGTTACAGACTCAGTAGAACCATTGACCGTAGGAGAAATGCTTGTGCTAATTGAATCTTTTGCGATATTTCCCCTGGTCCCGCCTCCTACCCTATAAAACACAGTGTAGCTTGCAGTGCTTTCAGGTGAAATTCCTACACTTCCATCACCAAAAACCACGGTTCCTTTGTAGTCATCATCATAAACCATTTCAAAGATTTTATCAGAGGACCCTGAAGCAAAGTAAACATTTGGAACCTCAGTATAGGCACCCTGCATGGCCGCTGTATCAGCGGTAACGTACACCTGAACGCTACCATCTACGACAGGACCTTGTGTTAGCTTTATGGTTTTAATTGCTTCCGTTGCTGCAAAGCTGCCTGTGTCTTGTACTAAAGCCCCTTCTTGTAAAACGAGGTTCTCAAATACTTTTCGGTCAGCACCTAAAGCCTCAGCGGCGGTGCAAACAATATTTCCCGTAGAGTTAATCGTGTCAACCAATCCGTTTACAACTTTGTATAGGGTATAGGTAAGAGCGCCCCCATCCTCTGGCGAGGTTGTTTCTATTGTTCGCTGCGCTGGAGTAATAGTCATGTTGCTGACAACTGTGCTTTCAGTGGTAATCTTTGCGTCAGCAGCAGCGGAGAGAGGGCCTCTCATACGAATTCCAATTAATTGCATTAATTTTTTAACACTTGATCTTTGGTTAGCAGTAGCTAAAAAGTTCTCATTAGCAAGCATATCAGCTTTCATAGACATCACAGATCCCATGTATGCAACAAGCTCAAGGAACATCATTCCTAGATCTGACTCAACGAAGTACTTGTAGTCTGTAGGGTATACTGCCTTAGCGTAATCAATTAGAGAGTTTCTTAAAGTAAGAAAGTCCGTTGCTGCAAAGTCTACAAATGACGGTCTTTTATTAACGGGTATATTCGCTAACTTCATATAGTCAGATGCTATTGTTCCTGAAAAATTCATGATATATCTACCTCAACGTCAAATTGTTCTAAATCAGCCGAATCTAGCTGTAACGATAAAACCACCTTTAATGAGTTTCCTCCTGCTGGTCCTGCCTCTCCTAAAGGGTATACGAGAAGTTTCTCAATCCTAGCCCCTACAATATAATTTCTAAACGAGTACTGGATCTCTCTCTTAATACTTTCGAAAGTGGTTTCATCTAAAGGTTGAAATAAATACCTTCTAAGATTACACCCAAAGTTTGGAAGCATAATACGCTCGCCTCTCTCTGTCCTTAAAAGCTGGGTTACAGCATCTCTAATCAAAGATACACCAGTCTTCTTTGAAAATAATCCCCCATCGCTCGCCTCTCCAAGCGGAAAACCCAAACCATAAACCTCTTGTCGTTGAGAGGTAGGAACTTGAGTAATATACCTAGGAGGAATCTTACCATATATACTTACTGTTTGATTAGCAGCCATTAGATTTGAATATTTTTGAAGAAGCCCTCTTGAGCTTTATAATTTTGTAAAACTTCACCATTATCTAGGGGTCTAGAATAAAACTTTAAGCTTCCCACGTTGCCACGAAGACCACTCGTAATTCCTGATCTATTGCCACCTAGGAAATTACCATACTGATACATTCCATCTGTATATCCTCCCCCCACAATCCAAGGGGTGTAGAATGGATTAAGAAGAGGACCTTGTTTTAATACTTCAGGGCCATCTACGGTTGTAGATGAATACTGGAAGCTGTTGTTTTTCTTAAAGTTTGGCAGACTTATAGGTGCTCCTGCTTCCGTTCCAAAAACGGCAGCTACAGAAGATGTAGCTACAAGACTTCCATCGGCAAACATCTTAATTTCATCTTTAACAGGGTCACAAGTTATATCCACTAAAACAAATTGAGAAGAGACATTTCCAAAATTAGTGGATGATAAATCTACTTTCATTTTATGGAAGGTCGTAACGTCCTGGCAATCGTCGTTATTAATCCAAGAAGCAGAGGATGAGTCCCTAGATTGGGTAGGAGCAATAAAGAAGCTTAAAGATGATACAGGGTCATTTTCAAAATTATGGTTGCTGTATCCTGTATTTTCCTGTGTAATTCTACGATCTCTCGTAAACCCACAAACTAAACCTCTTACATAGTCTTCACCTCTATTATTTTTTAAATAATCCAGGTCCCTTAATTGTCCTGTGTGATCATTGGCAACGACTCCTGAAACATTGCCCACATTTTCGTTTGCTAAAAGAACCTTGGTAAGTGATGAGGCTGTTGCGCTCAACCAACCGATACCTGCGTTTCCAATATCAGGAACATGAGCCCAGCATTCTAAAGTAAAACCAGTTGACGAATAAGTTAGATTTTGGAACTCTGGGGAATCGGGCAGCTTTACAAACGAACCTAATGCAGAGGCTGCGGCAGCATCGGAGGCTTTGTTCTTAACAATCCCCTCTAAGTATGGAATGCCTAACCCAGAAGCAAAAACACTTCTCGTAGATGCAGCAACCATTTGAGAATTATTATACATGTCTTCTGAGGCACAATTTGTTGTTGGGAAAGATAAAGAAGACGGTAGTTCCACTTTAGTTTCTAAAAAGTTATAGATAGCAAACAGATCATTAGAAACAATCTGATCATTTAATGATAACACTGTTCCTGCCTGTGCAGAAGATGGAGAGTATAAAATACTTCCTTTTCCGACTGTTGGAACTCTCAACTGATCAAAGGTCATTGAAGGAGGTTTACTAGTTGTTTTTGCAAATTTAGCATTAATTGGAAGAACAATCCCGTCTACATCAGCTTGATTGAATATTAATGAGTTCTGCTTCTCAAAGTCTACCTCTAAGTTGTAGTCTGCCAGATAAGAAAAATCATTAATAGGAATATCTCCAGGGGCAAACCTGGGTTGAGTTCTTTCCCCATAAACCTGTGGAGCCTTAACCGCCACTTCAATTTGTTTTTTTCTTCTATTAATTTTGCTATTATGATTAGCTATATCTGAAATAATTAAGTTTCTTTGATTTTTTACAATTGAAGATCCTTCGCCAAACTCCGCAATAAAGTTAACTAGGTCTGCTGATAAATCATACACATGTTTATTTCTTTGCTGCTTTAATACAGAAAGAAAGTGATCTTCATCGTAGTAAACTTGAAGGCCCCTACTGTCATCAATTAACTTAGGATCAAACATGTTGTCTGTAAATTTATTCAGAGATTTAATAGAAACCGCTTGACCCTTACCCCCTAGGTTGGGGTCATAATCGTATTTCCATTTATCTCCTAAAGGAACAATGCCTGAGATTGCTAAAAATACAGGGTCCAATCCTCCAGACTGAGAATCATAGTACAAGCCATCAGATGTTAAAACATACTGTCCTGCTGTAGAGATGGGGGGTCCGTAAGTTAAACGGAAAACCTCTTCTTGCTCCCTTCCCACTTCTGGATCTGAGGGGGACACTCTAGTAAAGTTAGTCTTATCTAAGAACGGGTTCAATTCCCTAGAGTTCAATAGCCTAGGCTCTAGCGAGGGGTCTAGTGCTCTGGCCTGGAGTACGCTATTAATCTCAGAAATCTTTGTAGTGCATTTTGACATAAACTCGGATGCTGACTCTAACCTAGCTTTATCCCCTGCGTAAACCGTGTTAAAGAGTGCCTCGGCTTCTGCTGGCGGTAAAGACGCTTTTTCTTCGGCAGAGTTTCCAGACTGAAAAGACTGAAGTTTATTGAACTTATCTAGACAATCGCTAATAGCGTCGATTTGATTTGTAATGTCAGTGTAGTTTTGATAAATTTGAGCGCCAAAAGATGCAGCATATTGAAACGCTCCCAGAAGACCTCCCAAATTGTTTTTTGTTTGATTATCATCATTTTCAATTCCCATCCAAGCAGTGTCCGATCCAAACTTAAGCAGCCCTGTCTCAGTATCGAATTCAATAATTCCAGTATTCAACATAAGCTTTTTGAAAACTTCTTTCGTTACTTCGTTTGCCTTAGCTTTTCCTTCTGTTATTTTTGATTGTATATCACTTAGTACGGAGCTAGGAAGTAGGTTTAAAGCATCAGAAGCCAAATTAAGCATACAGCTAGGCATACCATAAGCCATCCCCAAAGCTTGGAATGCACCCGTGCCTGTCTGCCCTTGAACCTTTAAAAATGTATCTAAATCAAATGTTGCCATGGTAGCCTCTTAGTATGTAGTTATTCCTTCAGTTCCGTAGTAATTTTCACTATCGCCAATATTAGGAATTGCAGGAGGTACGACTGGAGTAGGGACCGCTATGGGGACAGACGGACCTAGCGGGGCCGCACCTGCGGTAGCTGCAAATCCAGCGGTTCCTGTAATATTACCGTTAAAGGCTGCGTTAACCAAAGGAGCATTTACAACACCATTTAAGTTGATCGTAGGTGCATCCATATTAATTGCAGTATTCGCCTTCACATCAATGCTGTTTGCTTGTACCCCCACCTCACTTGCTTCAATCTCAACTCGGCCCTGAGTCTTTAATCTGATCGCCCCACCAGTTCCCTTCGTTTCAATCTGAATAATCTGGTTACTACCGTTAGTGTTAAGACACTCAATAAATACTCTTCCTTGATCGCCTTTTGTGAAAATATTAACATCTTTTTTATCGCTTTGGATGTTCACATTCCCAGCTAGGTTAGGCTGACCTTCGGGAGCTTTAGCTCCTGTAGAGTTGTTTAATAGCTGTAGCTCTCTACCATCTTTTACAACGATATCTGTCTGAGATTCTACATTAATATATTTTTGTGGACCCACAGTTTCAACTTGAACGGCCCTGGAAGGGACACCCTGGTTTTTTGGATCATCTGTTAAAGTGATCTTTGCTCCGTTACCTGAATCTAAAATAATAGAATCAATTGCGGGACTGTCGTTTAGTGTTAGTTTTTTGTTAACAGTAGACTTTAATTCTGTCTTCTTATTAATGTACTCTGGGTTGTACTCTTCAGATAGCGTAAGTCCCGCGCCATTTACACTTTTAAGACTGACCCTCATTGGAACTCCCCTAGCTTTGTAGTTTTCACTATCTACTCTTGCTAGTGGGTGGACAGATCCGTCAGGAAGTGTTGAGCCTTCTACCTGCTCTGGCTCTGGTGCAAAGGTTGCTCCCATGTAATACCAAGAATTAGATCCGTGCGGAGAACACACTAAAATTTCAACTCCCTCTTCAGGAATGGCAATAAGACCTCCATTGCTATTACTTGCATAAGGGCTAACATAATTAACATCTACCTCGGACTGATCTAAAGAATATACTTTAGCTTTAAAACTTCCGTTCAACTTTGCGTCAGTTCTGTCGCCTACTTCCGCTAATGATATTATTTGTTCGTTTCTATCCATCTATTTCCTCAATGTTACTTGTATCTTCTTTTATATCATACCTCACTGCGTTCTTAACTAATTTAAATTCTGATTTACATGTCGTTGAATTGATAGTATGTTTGAATCCCATAATTTTATACAGCCCACTAAAAAAAGAATTAATAGCAGTTCTTTTAGGTTGTTGGCTTTGAGTAATATTAGCATCTTGGGCGAAAAGTACACAAGCACTATTTATGTTCCATGTATTTGATATATGAAAAGATGGAAGAGTATTAATGTTTAAATTTAAAGCTTCTCTATACATACGTTCTGCAAAATCAGTCATTATTTGATTAGGGTTTCCTGGAAGCATCTGATCAATTTCAATGTAGCCCTGTAGATCTTGCGTTTGAGCTTTATCCAACAGGCTTGCTATGAAATTTGCTCCTAGGTCGGGATTAGGTGTTAGCGTAGCTAAAGCTAGTTCTGGGCTCATTCTTCTGGTTAATTGTTGAATTAGCTTTTCTCTATCCTCATCTCCCATGTTTAATGAATAATTATTCATTCTCAGGAAAGCCGCTGCATCCCCTGCGGTTGTAATAGGGAAACTTCCAGTTCCTAAAGGAAGCACTCCTGTAGCTACATTAGACGCTCTGCGTTCGACCATTTTCTGAAATCCCATTTGTAGCTGACCCAAGTAAACTCCACCAAATTTAAATTTAAGATCTAGTACATTTGGATTTGTAGTATTATATCTAAAAATAGAAATTTGTTTTTGTTTTATGTATTCTTTTTCCTGTTCTGAAAAATTGCTATATCCAAACTCATCAGGAACATATGAAATATTTCCAAAAGATCCTTCTAAATCGCTTGATGGAACAGCAGGATACAGTATTTCCTTAAGAGGCTTGTTGTAGGATGTCTTTGTTAATATCTGTCTATCCAGCGGGTGGAGGGGAATCTGTAGTATTCTAGATCTAAGAGCTTCATCTGAAGCGAGCTTGTTCGCTGAGGCTTCTTGTGCTCTCCTGGCTATTGCCTCATCATAGGCTGCTTGCTCGGCTTCAATGAGCATGGTGGGTGTTAGATCTTGCGAGGGAAGAAGCTCTACAGCATTTTGAGGAGCAACAACTGGCTCGGGAGGAACATCTTCAAGAAGTCGTTTAGAAAAAGACTTAAGCTGCGCTACCTTTGCGGCGGCAGATTTAGCCTTCAACGCTGCTGTCTCGGCTTCTTGTTCCTCTAAGTTAACTTCAGCATATAAATAATTTTTAATCAGAGCAGAGTCTCCGACAATTATAGCTTCTTGTTTATTATTAAACTTATGATATCCTCCAAACAAAGGAAAATGTGTAGCCCCTTCTCCTAAATCTCCTGTTTTAGACCAATGATCCAAGACATTTATATCTGTCTCATTGAATTGAACAAGATCAATGTTGTATTCACCTTTTGATAGTTCATTAATTCCATTGATTACATTCTTAACAACTCCCATGTGATCAGGAATTCCTTTAGAGCTTGATTTCTGGAGTGATGCGAAGTGAGCTAAGTCTGTGTACAGTTTTTTAAATCGTTCTTTTGCTGTTTTAGCTTTTTCAACAGATGTAAATTTTAACTTCTCTGCTTGGGCTAGAACACTATTTGAAAGTTTTAGGATTGGATTTACAGATTCCAACTGTATTCCAACCTTAGCTAAAAAGTCTTTAACAAATTCTGCTTTTTTTCCTACTTCTCTTGCTTGTTTTGAGTCACCAAAGTTCATATCCACTTGATTGGCCGCATTTGATCCAGCCTCTCCTTTAAACTCTGCTACTTGCTGGGCTTGCATTGCAGTCGAAGTAGATGCTACTCTCGCATTCTTAGCTAACTCATCAATAGTCTTTCTACAAATAAGATTTATATTTGGAAGTAACACAATTACATTTGAATTTGATGTTGCTGTTTGAATATAATTTCTTAAAGTATCAACAACAATAGCGTGAAGATCAAAATCACCGATGTTAGATGCTAAATCTGAGTAACCTAAGTTATCAAAAATTTGATTTAATTCATCCCTAAACTCTGTAACAGCTTTTTTACCCACATGACGATTTAAGTATTCCAACGGATCATATGGAGGTTTGTTTGGCTCGTCTCTTAATGCTTGCCACTCTCTGAGGTGAGCGAGCCACTGCGTAGTGCCTTGTTCGTAGGGGTTGTGGTATTCTGAATCTACTAACCTATTAAGTTTAATAGGCTTTGAGGTCCCATTGTATCTCATGGTTGCTCCCCTGAGATTTAAATTAACGGGTTCATTATATGCCCCTCGTCTTTGACCCATAATTACAGGTCTAGCGGTAGGTGTTAAAGTTAAAGAAATTTTTCTTGCGCCCTTTACGGCAATATCAGCAGACTGAAGAACTGTACGATGAGGTCCTGACCAGAGACTAAGGTTCTCTCCAGTTCCATAGGCAACATATATCTCTTTTCTCCCATGCGTTGCTGTATATTGTTTTTTGAAATCATCAATATACTCTTTAGGGTAATCGGACAGGCCCTCTTTCATTTGTTTGTTTTTTCTATCACCAATAATAGAAGGCTGTTGATCTTCAGGTGCATAGCCGTATCCCGCCATATTTTCTAACATACTGTCACTAAGGTATCTTTTTTCAAATTCTCCTTTTGGATCAGTAAACTCAAGCGTCATTCTCATGCCAGGACCGAGACCAATAGAATGTTCAAAAGAAATAAAATTTGGGTTAGATTCTGAATTAAACAAGATCGCCGTATCTTCTCCATCATCAGTAAGGGTAGACAATAAGCTTGTTGCTGTAGAACCTGCGGAAAATAGTCTTTCCATAGTAGCTCTGTTAAAAGCTACTACTATATTTGCTGTCGGGACTTTCATCTCATTATGGGTATAAGTATTTTTTGGTTTTGAGTAAACCCTTCAAATGGATCGGCTATTCCATTAACCAACATAAGAAGCCACCAGTTTTTGGGAGTCCCATAGAAAACATTAGATATTAAGTCTGGTCGATGCTCGTATCCAGCAGGGACATACCCTACTTCATACTCATAAGCTTTTCCTAAATCTACTAAGATATCATCAAATTTAGGAGTATTTATGATTGTTTTAGTTAGAACTGTTCTATGCCGAACCAGTTGGGAATCCAAGGCATAGGGGCCTTTTTTGTTTTCACTTATTTCCATTAGAAGATTCCTCCGTATCCAGGATCCATACTATGGGTATCTCCTAAGACAACTGCTTCCCATCCAGCAAGGTTGTCTTTTTTGATAATACTTGTAGTATCAAACTCTCCAAAATCTCCAGTCCTGATTTCTTCTAATTTAAGATTAATCTTTAATTGTCTAGGTAGGAGAGTGTCCATGTCATATCCTGCGGCTTCATTATAATCAATTGAGTAGCTAGTACAAATACACGGAATATCTTGATATAGGATTCCATGTCTCAACCTTATAATAGGAGGTCCATAAATTGGATTTTTAGAGTAATTAACTACACTTGACCTAACGATATTTGTCCAATAAATAATTAAATCAATAATACGATACTTTAATTGCTTCTGCTGATTATCATCAATAACTATGGGCTTGATTGGAACGATTGTAGGATCTTCCTCTACTACAGTTCTGTTCGTAACAAAAGGACTAATATTAGTTGGGACTATACCATAACTTTGAGAAAACTCAGCGTGTTCTTGGGATGTCATGCCTTGAAGAGCCCAGTCTGAATTTAAAACTTGTTTTGCGGATTCTGTAGCCAATGTTTTTGTGTAATTAGTTCCTAGTTGAAAAGCCATCCCCTTTGTACTAGAATCTCCTTTATAAGGTTTTTTAAACTTCTCTCTTTCAGCATCAACATTGTCTTTATCTCCTTGATAGTTTATATACTTTTCAAGGGTTAGCCCTGGATGAAGATCTACAATATGAGGCATTGTCATGTTAAAACTAACATTAAGGGTTCTTGAATCGGCTCCAAGGTAACTGTGTAGGTTACTAGATCTAGAAATTAAAGAGTACTTTTGATATCGTGCTTTCTTAGTTTCTTTAATAGAAACATTTTCAAAGAACGGCAACTCTACAACGTAATAATCTGATCCCTTAGTGGGAACAGGAAAGTAAAACATTAGCTTTGCTCTTTCAGGAAGTTTACGATCTACTAAGTGCCTGTTACCCATTTAAACTATTCTCCGCTTTACTTTCCATAGAACCTGGTTCTTTAGACATTGCAATTATATTGGCAGCCTTTAACTCTTCTAACATTTCTTCAGAAGTAGTGTCTCGACCAATTCCCAAGATGTTTTCAATGCTTTCAGACAAGATATTTGCTGTCTCTCCTAAGAACTCAGATTTTGTAGCTATCTCAGGTGTTTTATTATTAATATCGGCTGTGTTTTTTGCAGTTTCTGCGGCAGACTCATTAGCCTTAGTTCTCAAAGCAACATCACTTTCTATGTTGCTCCTGATGTTATTTAGTTGGTTAAGCATGGAACTCAGCCCTTTATTAATTGGGGATTCTTTCGCAGTAAAGTCTTTAGTAAAATCAAAATCTGACGAGGATCCACCTGCTCTTCTATGAGCTATGAATGCTTGTACTAAAGCTTGTTGTGTTTTATCATCACCCGCTTGGCGAACCATGTCAATATCAC
>Ga0180120_10000213_pt1 | contig 29930 bp, 42 predicted proteins | sample CPBDNA_3_FD_129677 | JGI IMG/M metagenome (GOLD analysis project Ga0180120, IMG submission 129677) | Freshwater to marine salinity gradient microbial communities from Chesapeake Bay, USA - CPBay_Spr_31_0.2_DNA (version 2) (version 2) | ecosystem: Environmental > Aquatic > Marine > Coastal ... | reverse complement strand
TTATCTAAAGCATTTCCACCATGATGAACAACTGCCTGTCCTACTTCAAAAACAACACCCGCACCCAAACCAACACCCGCACCGATTAAAGCGCCTACAGGACCACCAAACGCGCCGATTGTAGCACCTGCGGCAGTCATCTTCCCGACATCTTTTACAGAATCGAATGTTGTTTCGCCTTCCTTCCCGACTAACCTAGTTTCTCTATCCTCGTTATCATCGCCGATGAAATCTTTGAACTCGGCCATCTTTTCCATAACTGCTAAAATACCATCGAGTATTGGTTCTATTATCTCTGCTAATTTTCCAATGACCCCGACTATTTTCAATATTTCCGGAACTAATGCGCCGAGTATTTCGACAAACTTTTCCACGTTGCCGGGTTTGAAAGCCTCTGCAAACGCAGGCAATAATTCAGTCTCGACCGAATCAGCAATCGTTTGAAACTCATCACCCATTGTTGACGCTCTCTCAATTGCCGCATCAAGAGTTTGCTTAATTCCGCCTTCCATTGTTATCAAGCGCGCAAATGGTTCACCAATAACCAAAGATAATTCCTCGAACTTCGAACGAGTTTCAGCAAGCGCGAAAGCCGTTGAGCCTTCTAACTGTCTAACGAATTGGTCTTGTAGTGTGTTATTCATATCAGTCGCTTCGAATACTAATTGATTCGCTTCTGCTATTGACCTTAGAGCCTCGGCGTTTCCTTGGAGAGCCAATATAGAACCACCACCTCGAACACCGAAGATTTCCAATATCTCCGCTGTCGTAGCGCCGGAACTATTCAGTTCTTCTATCATATCGACTAAACTACCGACACCTGTGGTTTGACTATCGACAGTATCTTTGAGAATCTTGAAAGCGTCATTCTGCTCTGCAAGCGAATCTGTTGACCTGTCTAACGCTCTTTCTCTTTGTCTCGATTCCAACGCACCTTCTCTTTGAGCAAGTGCTAAATCTTCATTGGCCGATTCCAATCTTTTGATTGTAGCCATTTCAGTTCTAGTCAAGTTTCGATTCTGTTTAGCCGCTCTTTGACGAATCCTCGCGATGTTTATTGAGTTCTTTTCTTCTTCAATGCTCATGTCAGTCAATTCGTTGTTCAGAGATTTGAGTTCCATATTCGCTGACGAGATTGTTTTCTCTAAATCATCAATAGTTCTGATTGTCGTACCTAGTGCCGCTTTCGCCGCCAAACCTGCCGGTGATAATGTTGTAAACTCAAAACCCAATCTCTCCATTGTTCTTCTTGCATCATCTGATGGAGCAATTAATTTGTTGATTGCCTGCCTAAGACCCGTACCGGCCATAGAACCCTGCAATCCCGCGTCTCCAAGCGCACCTACAGCCGCCGCCGCTTCTGATATGCTCACACCTGCCGCCGCCGCAGTAGGACCGAAGAAACGCATGGAATCACCCAATTGTTGTAGGTTCACGAAAGAAGAAGTGAAGGTGTTTGTCAATACTGATGTGGCTCTTTCTAGGTCAGTAATGTCAAGTCTGAATGCTTTGAGAGATGCGATACCAATTCCCGCCGCAGTCTCAACATCTGTTCCGGCAACAACCGCGAAGTCAACCATTGTTTTCAGAGCATTTCCGGCTTCCGTGTCTAACTCGGATGTCGCACCTCTCATTTGGTCAAGCGACAAACCGGCAAGCGCTAGAGTTTCAGCCATAGCGCCGACTTCTGTCGCTGTGAACTTCGAACCTGCCGCAACGCTTCGGATTTCGTCTTCTAGTTTACCCATGGCGATAGCCTGTTCTTCTGCTCCAAGTGTGAACTGTTTCATAATCGCACTTGTGCGGAAAAGTTGTTCCTCAAAATCAATGAATAGTTTGACTGTGTTGACAACGAAGCCGATGGCTTTGAAAACTGCGAAGAAAGTTGCGAACGTAATGGCTAACCCGGCGATTGCTCCACCGAATCCCCTAGCCGCTCCTGTTGCCGCTCCTGTTGCCGCCACGACTCCTTTCATGGCTTTTGTATAACCGGAAGCGTCAGCGTCAACGACAGCGTTAACGGCCGTTTTACTTCCACCCACAACCATATTCATCGTCTCCTATTTTTCGCCAAATTGCTTCTCGCCTTCGTCATCTGCGATTGCTTACGAGACGATTCATTTGCGCGACGGTTTTTCTCACTATGGGCTGATATGTACCAAAGTGTATCTTCTGACGACATTTCTCTCCACTGTTGAGGTGTACAACCTATTTCGGTCAATAGCCCATAGAGGAACTGCCCGCCGTCTGATTCGGCGTCAAGTTTCAGTTTCCCAAAACGCCTTCACCGTCCAAGTTTCCGACGGTTTCAGTTATTCTCGACGCTAGTTCTGAAAGTAATTGTAAAGGTAATTTTTGAAACTCTGACCATTTCAAAGTCTCATCGCATTTTGCTAACATTTCATAGATAGTTTTCAAACCCATATATTCTTGCCTATCACTAATGTTCATGTTTGATATGGCAGGGTCTTTCTTCATTATTTGAAACTCGGCGGCGCTAAGTGTCTTCACCTGTAGTTCATCGACTTCTAAACCTAAATCGGCTACATTCACTGTTATTGGGTTCGAAGCCCTCTCGAGCGCAGAGTTTAACCATCCTGTCATTTTAATCACCTTAATTTACTCAATCTCTCAAGATTGATAGTCCTTCGAAAGACGCATTAATCATCAATGCTCCTTCTGCGCCTGCTTCCAAGCCTTCAATTGCTAAATCTGTAATAACACACCCGGAGACTGTGTATGTATGAGTACCGCCGCCCGATGGGTTATCTGCGTCAAATGCTATGTCAAGTTCGGTGTCTCCGTAAAACCAATCCCATAGGGTGTCATCTGCTAGACCCCATGCTTTCGTCAGAGTACCGCTAACTGATTGTAATCCTCGTGTATTCGCTATCGGCAAGTTTGAACCGAGAGTAATGTATTTTCCTGTCGCTCTTGCTACTGTAAAATCACCCGAAACGAAACCGACTATTGTTCCACTAACTGTTATTTGTCCTGTGATTCCCGTAAACGCATGAACCGCCATACTATTCCGAGGATGATTCGGGGTTTATGAGGGAATCGCTTACTGTAGGTTTGCGATTGCTGTTGGTGTGAAGTGGTAATCTCTCTCTGTACCCATGAAGCGTCCGTGTGTTGACCACATTTCTGAAAGGCTCATGTAAGTCCATCCGTCTTCTTGAACACCGCTGATATATCCGAAGAATGTATCTTCTCCGTCGAACTCTGTTGCTACGAAGGAAGCACTGCTTCCCCAAAAGTATCGTACTTGTCCGATTGCTTCTGTTCCCGCTCCATCTGTTGAGTATAGAGTAGGTAGTCTGTTTCTGATTTGTTGTGTAAGCGCCATCTGTCTTGCCATGTTCTTCCGTGAGGCTTTCCAGATATAAAGGTTTCGATGTCTCAATGTCTTAATATCTCAATGAAAACCTTTATTAATGAAAGTCCACTCGCTTAGATTGGAAGTAGAAGAAATCCGGGGTAAGAAGACAGAAGACGGTGTGTGTGTAAGACGAAAGTCCTCTCCTGTAATACCCGCAATCGTTCCCCCGGCTTTTACAACCTCACTAAATAACCTCAAACTTGCTCGAATCAATCGTGCCGTACAAGGACGCTGATAAGCGAAGGGCGTACAATCGCCGTTATCAGAAGGTCTATTATGCAAATAACGCAAAGAAACGCAAGACAGCCGTCGCTTTACGTCGCAAAAATATTCGCCTTTGGTTTGACCAAGTTCGAAGAGAATCCAATTGTTCGAGATGTGGGTTGAGTGGAGAAACTTGTCCTTGGTTGTTGGAGTATCATCACCGAGTCGAAGGCACAAAAAGCACAGGAGTTTCACACTTGGTAGGTAATGGATATTCGAAAAAGCGAATCGAAGAAGAGATGGCGAAGTGCGATATTCTCTGTTCAAATTGTCATCGACTTCATCATTATGAAGAAAAACTTGCGGGAGCAAATCCGTTTGGAAAACACGCAGGCAAGCCGGCTATTGACCTCGATACTATCGACGACCCTGTTAGAAGAACCCACATAAAAAGCCGAAGGAAGTCGGAAAAAAAGAATAGACGGAAAATGAGAGAAGACAAAGAAAAATCTTGACTCTTATATTGATGAACCCGAACATTCTTAATAGTGGGTATTTAACCGAGAGTCATGGTAAGAATCCTATGGGGAAGCGAGCAACCTACAAGACCAACAGGATATGGTATTGTCAGTCGAAACTTGATTAAAAGATTAGTAGCCAAAGGACATGAAGTTTTTGTCATGGGTTGGGATTACAATGGTGAGGACTTTCTTCACCCCGAAGGATGGACTATGGTTCACGCAGGCATCTCCGGTTATGGGTCTGAAAACTTGGGCGGACCGAATAGCCCAACAGTTCTCGAGGCTACAATAAAGAAACTTGATATTGATATTTACATTTCTTTAATTGACCCTTGGTATATTGGTCATGCGGTAATGTCAACAAACAAAATGTCAATCCCTTATATTGCTTATCTTCCAATAGACGGATTTCCAATATCTCCGGCTTGGAAGGATATTCTGAAAATGGTTCATACTCCAATGTGGATGAGCAAGTTTGGAAAAAGAACTTTCACCGAGTTTGTAAAAGATTATTCATCCGAAGGAACACGTCCGGTTGAAAACAGAGATGGAATCCTCGACCGTTATCTTACAGAAGATACGCCGGTTTTGTATCACGGTGTCGAACTTGATATTTTCAAACCAATCACCGACGAGGAAAAAGCGGAACTAAAAGAGAAGATGGGAATTAAGTGGGATTTCGTGTTTATGAGTGTGGCAAGAAATACAAATCGGAAGCAAATACCCCGGTTGTTAGAAGCATTTTCACAATTCATTCATTACAATCCCGATGTTCCCGAAAGTGTCGGCTTGGTTCTACACTGTGGCGACCCGACAGACACGTTCGGAATGGGCGGTTGGAATCTTCCGGCTCTTATCGCTCAATACAACTTAGGCGATTACGTCGCTTTCTCTGATACAAGTTCGAATCCACTTTCGGGATTGACAACAGAAGAGATGGCGAGATTGTTCCAATCTTGTGATGTTCATATCATGGCTACAGGCGGAGAAGGTTTTGGTATTCCATCAGCAGAAGCCATGGCCTGCGGAAAGCCAATCATTCTTCCCGATAACTCAACAGGTCCGGAACTTGTCGGCTACGGACCTCAACGACGCGGTTGGATTGCTAAGTCCTCTACTCACATTACAGGACCTCAATGGGGAGTCAATATGACATTAGTCGATATTGAAGACCTCGCTTGGAAAATGCGAACGGCTTACGAACAAGATGAAGAAAGAAAAGAGTTCGGAGAGAACGCGAGAAAGTTTGCCGAGAAGAACTTCAATTGGGATGTTCTAACTGACCAATTAGAAAAGCAGATATTGAAGACTGCAATTGAAATACATCCGCTAGGCGGAATGTCAAGGGTGATATAATATGGAGCAACGAGAAATTAAGAGAGTATCAAAGCCAACAAAATTATGCGGAGAACCATGCAAGACTCACGGTCGTCCCTGCATAATCGGAATGGGATATGGAGACGGAAGACAAGAAGCGCTTGAAAGAGCATTATTCGTCGAAGGTGTCAAGCAAAAGTTCTCACATACCAAGGACTCAACGCACTATTGTGATATTTGTATGAGAGAACGTCGTGAGGCACGTCATCCGGGTTATTACAAATATGACCCAATTACTCAACAAGTTTTACCCGGCTCTGTCATAACTAAGAGACTAAAGCAAGAAACAAAGAAAATGGCGAGACGAAAAGACATAGCCGATGGTAAAAGAAAGGCTTTCGGAAATCGCTCCAAAAAGAAGAAGTGAGTGAATGGTAGGACCGACCGGGATTTGGAATGTCGAAGAAGCGGATGGTCAGCATGGTTCTGACCCCGACCTTATGAAAAACTTGTGGAAATATTTTCCAATGGACGAACCAATCTATGACTTCGGTTGCGGACCGGGAGATTATTGTGTATCACTTTCGACGCAAGGGTTTGAAATTGAAGGATTCGAAGGAACGCCGTTGGGACATCTCGCAAGATTTCATCCAATTCACCAAGTCGATTTGTCCGAAGAGTTAGTCAAACTTGACAGAGCAAACATACTCTGCCTAGAAGTCGGCGAGCATATTCCACCCAATAGGCAACAAGATTTGCTTCACAACATCCGTAAAACTTGTTTGAACAGAGCGATTGTATCTTGGGCAATTCCCGGACAAGGTGGATATTATCACGTAAACGAACAACCGAATGAAGTGATAATCGCGGAGATGGCGAGACGAGGATTCAGTTTGCATCTCGCCGACACATTACAAATTAGAAAAGACTCAAGTTTTTGGTGGTTCAAAAACACGTTAATGGTCTTTGATAGAATTAAGTCGTAGGAAGTCGGAGCGTGTACTCGCCATCCATGTCCCTCTCGAGATGGGCGCGTCCGGTCCGGTATCGTGTCGCGACTTCCTACAAACTAATGAGGCAGGCTTTCAGTTATAAACCTTTTCATTGAGGCTCACTGACATTGATACACCGAAACATTCATAAGGGGAAAGCCTCTCGCTTAGTTTGTAGGAACTTAGTTCCTATGTCGCCCCTTATCCTATGGTGTCCGGGCGGCGGGAATGTGAAGGTATCTAATAACGTGTTTGAGAGTATTGCTAAAAACTGTCGGAACTTGTATTCGGCAGTAAAAAGTAGTTCATCAAGAGAACAAAATTAGACTAAGGTGTGGTGATTTTACCAACGTCGGTGCATAGTTCGAAATATGTCCTAATCCGTTCAGCCTTCTAAGGTCATTCCCAAAACTACCATCTTCTATTACCTTGGAGAAACCAATCGGTAATCAATCCAATCCAAACAACAAACTCGAAGAGGCAAATTAATTCCCATGCGGGATTCATGCCTAATCACTTGTTCTTGTATTCTTCGGAGTTCAGTAAGTCTTGTAAAACATCTGCACGAGTTTGAGTTTTGTGCATATCAAGAACAGATGTGTAATGACGAAGACCGCCTTTGTCAACTTCTCTGCCTAGAACTTTCATGTAAATACCTTTCAAGAAAGCGTCGGAATCTCCGGCTGTCAAATCGAATCCATTCCATGATGTAAGTTCGTCGCTTGCTTCCTCTTCTGCGACTTCTTCGGCTACTTCTTCGGCTACTTCTTCAACAACTTCTTCAACAACTTCTTCAACAACTTCTTCGGCTACTTCTTCGACGGTTTCTTCGTCCCATGTTAAGACGGCATCGAGTCTTTCAGCCAATTCTGCTTTAGTTCCTGTTGTATCTAATCCGTTCTCTTCTGCGAGAGCGACGAGTTCTGCTTTCTTCAAATCTATGAGAGCCATGTAGTTCCGGGGTTATTGGGGGCTTTTAACCGTGTTCATTCATTCCAACGTACTGCGACTGTTATATCATATCTGAAACCGTTGCATTTGTCATGCTTACCATCAGGTCCACATTCCGGAGCAGTCAATGTAATCATTTCACCCGCGGCGGCTTTTTGGATTCTAATCCAATGGTAATCTGTCCCTGCGACGCCTGTGAGCGCTCCACCTGCCTGTGGGCTTGAGAGTGTTTCATTATTCAGAATAGACACGGTGTTGCGGAACAAACCATGAGCCGATTCCCGGTCGGGGTGAGTTAGAGTGATTTGATAATACGCTGTCGAAATCTTGCCTGCTGTCAAACTTGCTCCACCTGTCAAAGTCGATGCTTGAGTTTCAGAATAGATAGGAACTATGCAAACTTGAAATGTTTTTGCTTTTTTGTATTCTAACCAATCATTGTTGACAGAGACATTCCATGTTCCCGGACTCGGACTTGTTAGATTTGTTAGAATAAATTGTTTGATTGCATACCAAACAGAGTTTGCCGGAACACCTGCGTCAGTTATCGCCATGCTATTGACCTCAATAGTTCCCCTTCAAACCGAACGTCGCAACTCCAACAAGTTTTTGCTTTTTCAATTCGTTCAAAAACCAATCAAGTTCTTTGTTCGTATTATCTTCTAATCTGTACCACATATCCTTGACTCTATCCATACAATTTTCATCATTCAAGGCGGCTCGTGCGGCGTTTCGACAAACCATCAAAATTGTAGCCATCTTCACCATAGCCGGAACTTCTGTATTCCCACTAACATAACTGACTTTCAATAGATTCTTGACTCTCTCTCCTAGGTACGAATTGAATCTGATAATCCCTGCTTCGGGATTATGTAGCCAATAATCATCAGTGTCTCTGTTTCTTCCCTGTACTAATGTGTAAGAAACTGTACCCGACCCATCATATTCCTCAATCTTGGTTATGCTTGCTACAGGACGAAGACCCAAAACTGCGTGTTCACCGAACACTGTGGAATCAATCCACTCTTCAACACTGACCGTTGAGGCTTGTTGAGTTCCGAGATATGCGTCAATAACTCGAGACGCATTGGAAATCATTGTAGCAATTTGCGAGTCAGTAGGTCCTATCCCTTCTGAAAAGTCAACACCCGCATAAGTTTCGACGTCTGCTAATGTGCAATAGTCTAGGGCAGTGTCAGTCGCTTGACCAATAATTAATGGCCCAAAGAAATAACCGGATGAAGGCATAGACTGACCTCACCCTTTACGGTTTATCAGCGATGCTAAACAAGACCGAGAAGGTAATGGGGGATTGCTCCCCACATTATCCTACTCAAACTGTTGCTATTCCGGTTAATTTACAGACTGCATCAGTGTATCTTACACCGAAAGCAACGTCTTGCTTTGGTACTAGCAAGAATCTGTCTTTCTGTGGTTCGTCATGGAATCCGATACTGAATCTTCTGTCAGCAACGGTTGGGTTTCCAATCAAAGGAGAACGGTTTTGTAATAGTAATGCAACAGTCTTGTTCTGTACTGTTCCTGTACCTGTTTCGTAGTCGCCGGTCCAATTTAGGTTGGTAGCAATAACACCTGTAGCGAAAACACGGATTCCGTAAATGCGTCCAAGTTCTCCGGAAAGAATTGTTGCACCTGCTCCATATTTGTCAACAGTTTGTAGTTCAGTCATTCCTAGAAGTTGAACTTCAAGGTTTCGTGGTACGATTAATGAAAGGTCAGCGCGGTTATCTGCGTAAACACCAAGTTCGTTAATTGCTGAACGTAGGTGAGATAGTGCGAAAGTTCCACTTACTGAAACTGACTTACCTGCTGACTTTCTTAGACCATCGAATAATGTTAGATAGTCGTTTGAATCTGCATCGACTCCACTAGGGTTTGTTGATGCGTTGTATAGACCATTGATGTTGTCTGCGTATGTGCTTGTTATGACTGTATCACCGTTGATGAACAATGACTCTTCGTTAAATGCTAGACGAGAAGCGATGTCATCTCTTAGAACTGTTAGAAGACCTTCAACACCGTAAGCGATTAGATAGTTTCCGATTGGCACGTTTGCTATCATGGTCTTTAATTCTAAAGTCATCTCTGCTGTTGTAGCACGAGATTCAGCGGATGCTGTACCCGCTTCTGTCATTCCTAATGTTTGAGCATGGAACTCAATAGAACCTGTTAGTTTTGGAACTTTCATAATTCTGCGGTTCATCGGCATAGCAGGGAATAGAGAACGCATAAAGTTCCTCTCATATACTATAGCGATAATTTCATCAGCAGTTTCAGTCGGCAACATTTCTTGCCCTGTCCCTGTACCAGCACCCGCTAGTGCCGCTTTCACTCTTTCAACAACGTCGTTAAACTCAATATCTTCTGTACTCATCTTTTTCACTTCCATTTTTTCAGTTTCTACCCTTGCCCGCTAAGTTAGCCTCTAGCCATTTAGCAAGGCCGTTCATACCGGGACTTACATTGGGCTGTGGGTCGAATCTATTCTTGCTGTTTACGTCAGCAACTACGGTGTCAACTATTGCTGACTTTCTACTTGCTATAGGTGCATCAATTTCAACACCTACTTCTGATAGAGTCTTTGCGACTCTCTTTGAAACTTCTGATTCAATCTCTGCTTCTTGTTCTGCAACACTCTTTGCTTCTGTTAATTCAGAGATTGTTGCGTCTCTTGCTTCGACGACTGATTTTAGTTCTGCAATCTCGCTCTCTAATGTAGCGGTTGCGTCAACTGCGGATTCCATTTTGGTCATCCTGTCATTGAGTTCTTTCAGAACACCAACAACTTCCATTAGAACCTCAACACCGGATGGGGTTGCTGATTCTTCTTCTGTAGCCTCTGCTTCTTTAGTCTCGACTACTTCGTCAACTACTTCCTCTTCAACTACTTCCTCTTCGACTGCTTCTTCTGCATCCTTAGTTTCAATAATTGTTTCATCTGCTGTTAGTTCTACTGTTTGTTCCTCTACAACTGCCTCTTCTACTATAGGCTCGTCGATAGTTTCAGCGTCCTCGCTGATGGATTTCTCTTCGGTTGTTGACATATCTGTTGACTCCGTTGAATCCAATGGGTGAGAGTCGGGGTTCTTAACCAAATCGTTCGCTGACAGTTCCACTTCCTCACTATCTCCGGTACTAGATTCATAGTCATCATGGCTACTACACGGCATATAGAGGGTTTCTCCCTCATCATTTTCCATTGTGTGAAATCCGGAACAACCTAATTCTTCGGCTCTCGCTAATGCTTCCTCTTCTGTTGTGTAAATATCAACACCGACCATTTCTTTCTCGGACAAGTTTTCAGCGCTGTCAGAAACTTTTCCTTCGCAACTATTGGACTCAATAGTCTCGCCTTTGCATCCACATCCACATCCCACTTTCTCCCCAAGTGATTTTCCATTCTTCCAACTGAACTTTTTCTCAACTGAAAATAATGCGCCCGGAGATGCCGGCACATCGACGACCGAAGTCTCGACCCAATCAATCTCGGTGAATCTGATATAACAGTCATCTTCCTTGTCTTCACAAATCTTGACTGCCGCTTTTGCTATGAATCCGATTGAGAAAGCCTTGAGCATTCCCTTCTGTATTTTTCTTGTGATGTCTTTTTCACCACTGTCAATCATAGCAGTTCCGATTGGAACAGTTCCATAATCTTCCCATTCATCCATGGAGACATTAGTCATTTTTCCAATAACTCCGTATGTCTTAGAGTGGTTGTATAAGATAACCGGATTCTTGGAATACTTATCCCAAGCCGCCATCATCGCTTCATAGTCAACAAGTTCATTATGCCTGTCGAGCATATCCTTGTCGCCCACATATACAGGTCCTCTAATCATGACATCTGCATTTTTCTTCTCGTCATCTTCGTAAGCCTTAACGACGAAAGGTGTGATTATTCTATACTCAATCTGAACATCTTGGGAAGGAAGGTCGAGGGAATCGAACTTGTCTTGGTCTTTGATGTTGATTGCTCCGCTTAGTTCCATACGACCTTAACGGGAGTGTCCGTGGTTTATCACTGATTTGATGTATCAGACTTTTTGAATACAAAGATGGGTTCGTATTTGTAGCCTTTCGACATTAAACTACTCAACGACATTTTGTAAGTTTTCACAAGTTTGAAACCTCGTTGCTTTGCTAACTCGACAACATCATCCTCGAGATTCTGATATGTTTTCACATTAGCAACATTGATTATGAAATACCCATCATCTTTCAAACAGACTTTACAGTTATCAATTAAAGGAATTAAGAAACCATTTTTCCATTTTTCTTTCGTGTCAAACTTGACAAATGATTGTGATTGTTCGTAAGCATATTCTTCCGTATTAAAATAAGGCGGAGATGAAAAGGCTAAATCGAAAACTTTCGGGGGGAATCTCAATTCTTCGAATGGTGAGTTGTGAAGAATTATTTTCTTATCAGAATGGTTAGACATATAGTCTCTAATATCACACAAGCCCGAATATGTTGGAGAAGATGGGTCAGTTCCAACGTAAGTTTTCACCGAGTCTGACGAATATGCTCCAAACAAGCGACCGCCAAATCCCGATGAGAAATCTAAAACCCTACCTTCACCGCTGTAATTATCATAGATGTATTTGGCAATCGTAGGTCTAAAGTTTGATACTCGGTGAGTTCCATGAGTCCATGACAGAGCCTTCCTCATTCCGGCATCACTCATATTGTCGCCGTAATTCAAACGCTTGTCGATTGCTTTCTTCAACATTTCATCATCATTGAAACAATCCAAAGGCGATTTGAAGTTCCGATGTTTGACTTCAAAAATATGCGGCATGAAATAATTAACTAGATTCAATCCGTTCATCGCTTGAGAAAGACAATCATCTTCTTTTATGAGTCTGTCAGTATCAAATCCTTTTAGATTTTTGATTGCTCTATTTAATTGGGATTCTGACAAATCAAAATATGGAAACCCATTTTCTTTGTAATGATTGAACAATTTTGTCCTGTATGACTCAAGTTCTTCTTCATCATAAGCCTTCCAAACTTTCTTGTTGAAGAAAAGTTCGTCGCTCATGTTAATGGGTAAAGACCCACCTACTTAACAGTAATCTGAATCCATAGCAACAAGATGCCGCATGATTTAACACACATCAAAGACTGAATTAATCATCTCGTAATTTATTTCTTCTTCACACATATTGCATATTGGGCGCATTACGCCGAAGATTCCAAGTTCAGTAGTAGCAGGTAGGTCGCAACAGTGGCAGGTCGTGTTCTCCATGTATAGTCCTACAGGTTTCCGCCTATAAAGGTTTTCATCTATCAATATCACTATCTCTCAATAGAAAGGTTTATTAATAAACATCGACCCGTTCACTTTGCCGGAGAGAGTCTTCGGTGGGGGTCGATTCCCCGGGACAAACACACAACCTACTGTCCGCAAGACAGTAGGCAACCTGTAAAAAATCCAATTAACAATTTTGGATTCGTGGTTCGGACTAACTATCCGGAGAAGCGACAGGCGTGGCGTAGGAAGGAGTCTTTCGGTAATTCGGAAGGTCCGTATGAGCGAATCATGCGTAAATTAGCGAACTACGCAAAGGCACAAGCATTTGACCTGCCCGGCGCTGTCGGGTTTGAGCATTAGCGAAGAGAGGCGGTTTTCGAACCGTCGTGCGCTCATTTTGAAAACAGAGTAATTACTGTTAGTAAGTTTGGGTGGCGTGTCATACGAAGGATTGTTCCCTTCGGAGTCGACTAACGACGGTTTGTCCCGAACTATCAATTTCACAATCTCTCAATAAAAAGGTTTATAACTAGAAAGCATGAGGACAATACAGCGAACGACTGACGCGGCAACCGCTATGAATACGTCAGACTAAAGGAACAGAAGACAAACTTGGAAGACAGCGCCGTCCCGAAGAAAGGAAGGAAGGTTAACTCTGAATCGGAGCGTCGTCTGTTCCTTTTTTTATTCACGCTACTTTTACAAACATTGGCCTCAACAATCGTGTGGCTTTTCCATTAACTGCATTATCCAAAGTTCCTGTTCCGCCCCATGGTGAAAAAGTAAGATTTGTCGGGGTAGCAAGAATTGTTCCGGCGACTGTCAATTGGGGTGTTTGTAATGGAACTTGTTGAGTAGCACCAATTCTCGATGCCGCATATCCTGTCGTGTTCATTCCACCACCGGGAAATGCTCCCAATAATCGAGGTGCGCTTGACGCTATATGCACATCAATTCCCAATGGTGTTCGTGTCGTTCCCGTTCCACCAACCGATTCACCGTCTGCGTATTTCTTGTAATTATCTAATAATTCGCTTGGAGACATATTTGAGAAGTTAGCAAATGCGTGAGTTAGATTGGGAACAGTTCCAATATATCTTCGGATATTCAGTTTGCGAAAGTTCCTCGGCATTACTTCTTACGCCTTCGTCGGGGTTTCTTACTGTTGCCCAACATCTTCGCTCGGCATTCATCACACGTTATCAGAACAATACCGGATTTCTTTGGTGTCTTCCATTTCTTCTCGCATATTCTACAACGACCGGGTTTCTTCTTGTATTCCCTGTCTCGATAGTCCATCACTTTGTTCCGCCTTGTACTGCCTTAATTAGTAATCGGTTCGCTTCGGCTTGATTTTGTTTGACAGCCGGACGGAGAAATGGTTTGGGACTTATTCGACCCGTCCCGTATTCGATTGCCGCCGCGTAGTTTACTCCTGTCCCACTACCACCAAACTCAATTTCTTGCTTCATTTTATTGATTTCTAAAACTCGACCACTTGCTCTAAGCGCTCCTGTTCTGATGGGTGCGTTTCTTTTCGCATCTCTTAGAATATTGAATGCGATTTTCTGTACTGCTCTTGAAACATTTCGATTGACTTTCTTATTGGAATCGCCTGCGAACTTGCTCAACTTACTAAAGTTCAATCCTTTGGCTGTTGCTTTGAACATTCACTCTTCCGCCTCTAACGCTCTTGATAATTTCCTTGACCAAGAAAGTCCGGCTCGTCCACCCCATAACAATGCGGCCACCCACGCCGGTGAATCCTTTGGCTCATCGAGGAATCTTGCATTTCTTCCCCACCATCTAATCATCTTTTTCGCTTTTGCTACAGTAATCGGTTGGCCTCTAATCATGGCGTTTGCTTCTCGAACGGTTGCGCCTTCTAATCCCGAACCACTCAATCCATCTTCGTGAAGTTTGATTCCTGTTTTACAAGCATTTCGAACGCCCTGTGGTGGAGTTCTATCAGCGACCGTAAGTGCGCGCTTGGCTTTAGGTTGAGGGATGATTGGTTTTAGTGGGTCTGTATTTACGTCGTCCGGTGTTCCAATATATCCAACTAATGTGCATCTGCAATTCGGGTGGGCAGGCAATATTCCTGTCGCTTGGTCAACTCGATATATTGTACCATCGAAAGGTGAACACAAATCTTTGTCGGTAGTCGCATCTTCAACCACCAATCTCTCGACATATTGGATTCCCGCTTTTGATAATCCGGAGATGTGTGCTGATTCGACAACCCGACGAGTTTCGGTTCTAGCGATTCTCTGATAGAATCCTTTTGGATATTTATTTCCTGTCGGGTCAATCATGCGTCGCATTTCCGAACTTGCCCACGCCCAATTTTTACCATTCGTATTCATTCTGTCAAACGTGTCGAGAATCTTTTCTCTGAATCCGTTGAGTGTATTCTGTAAAGCAGGCAAAGTCCATCTTCTCATCCAATATGACATGGCCGCTTCATCTGCTTGGCTTACTGCGATACCAACTGCACCGGGAACACCTGCTCCGACGACGGCAAGAGTTTCACTATAACCGCCCATCATTTCCACACCGGCAACGATTGTCTGTTGGTTGAGTAATTCTTCTAACTCTTTATCCATGAACTGAACCGTCCATCTCAAATCGCCTGCGCCTATATCTTTACCAACCATGACTTCATCATTTCTAAATCTGTCATCTAGTGCTTTCATGAATCTATCAGAAAAGTCCTTTTGATTTTCTTCAAACATTGATTCGAGAGTAGCGCCTCGAACTTGTTCTATTTCTTCGAACGCATCTTGCTCGTCAATTTTCTTGCTCGCGATTTTTTCGTATAATTCAGAATCAACAGATTCGCCAAGTTTGAATTGAGGTGAATCTCCCGCGCCTTGACCGTGGTCTTCCGGGATGCCTATTGACGGGAATAGGTCGAGTAATCTCAACTCCGCTTCCTCGGGCAAGTTTTCGGATTCTTCCGGTGTAGTTTCTGCACTAGGTTCATTATCGAAAGCGTCCGGTTGATTGATTTGTAATTTTGGAGAAACGAAGAATGGATTATCTGCTTCTCTTATTTCTATTCTCTCAAGTCCGAGAATGTTTCTTGCTTCATTGATTGAGATTGTTGCTTCTTGTCTCAAAGCGGAAATCGCTGACGCATTCTTTTGGAACGTCTCTGCTCTCAATCCATCTTGTTTTGGTCTGATTGAAATAAACTTGAACTTCCAATCTGTAATATCTAAGAGTGGAAGAATGTTGTTGTTAATTACAGACGAAACTCGATTATGATATGATTCGACAACATCGTACCATGCGTCTAATTGTTGTTCGGGATTTGCCAACTTACCTGTCTGAACCCAACCAAGTTTCATCGGCGGGATTCCGAATACAGCGCAAATCTCTTCACGATAATAATAGAGTAAATCCAATTGCGCTCCTTCACGAGTAGAATCAATAAGCCTGTGCATATTGAAACCCGAACCGCCATTGATAGCAATCAAACCAAACGGAGATTGACCGGCTGACAATTGTTGCTCGATAAGTCCGAGCATCGCTTTCATCTCGGCGTTGGAAATATCTCCAACATTTAGAATAGTCTTCGGTAAAGTTCCGGTGTAAAGAGCGTTTAGATAATTGCTCAAGTTTAATTGTCCTGTGATGACTTCGAGTAAAGGAATAAGCGGAGATGAACCGTAGCCACGGCCTTGCTTGAACTTAGCAATATGCAAAACTTTGTCGGACGAAAAGCGCTTTGTCGTTTTGTTAATTGATTGAACATAAGCCATGTTAGGCGGAGCGGGTAATTGTTTAGCGGGAATAATCTTCATTGTCTCGGCTTCGATAGGCCAAATCGCAATTAAGTCTCCACCATAATTCCAATCTTCCTGTTTCTCCCCGGATGATTTATCTTCTGAACCATCAAGTTCGAGATACGCATCTCCGAACAGAATCAAATCGAACAACATTGTCTCTAACCATTCATCTCCCATATCATCCGGATTTGGTCGTTTGAAAAATGTTCGAAGTTTGTTTAACTGTTCTTCTGAACCGGATTCTTTTCCGTCATCCAAAATGAACTCATATCCATTTGCCAAAGTGTCGTCAACCGCTCGTCTCAAAATTGCGTTTACAACTTCTGACTTGTTGGCTATTTGCCTCAATAGGTCGTAAGAAACAGGCGTGTTAGCACCGCTCTTTTTCTGATAACCCGAACTTGTTGCCATTTGTATTTTTGAAAGTGAAGCCAAATCTTTTCCGTCCCAATCTAAAGATTGATTCATCATGTTGTTCAGTTTTTGAACATCGGCAGGGTCAGCCCGACGACGAAGTAAACGGTCTATCAAAGGTCGTTGCCTATCTGCCATCAGTTCATTGAGAACCGCTCTTGGTTATTGAGTCTGTTGGAACTACATCATTCCGATGACGCCAACCGACGCTCCGGAAGCGGCGACCATAAGCGCCATAGTTCTTTGAGCGTAAACTTTGATGAAATCTTTAATGTCGTCTTGGAATGTCTCGACTGCTTTCAACCGTTCACTGATTACAGCAACTTCAATCTTTACTGCATTCATATCTTTCTCGATATGGAAAAGGTGATTGTCTTTTATCTTGTTGATGTCTGCCTTTATCTCGGAGATTTCGTCAGTATCACTCATCGGCTTTCGCCTCTGCTTCTTTTGCTTCTTCGATTTTTTCTTCTAAATCTTCAACAGCATCGACAACATCATCAGCAAGTTTTTCACCCTCTGTCAAAGTTTCAATGACTTCATCAAGAGTGATTTTTCCGTCAGCCATAATAATCTGATACTTTTTCAAGCCCCAAACTGTTAATGCTCCCACTGCCGCTAATGCCGCTATCCAATATTGTAATTCAACGCCTAGTATATCCATTTTTATTCACCTTATTTTTTTGCCACTCTCTTAGGGGGAGTAGCAGTTTGCCCCTGTGCATGAAGGAAGTCTTGTTCCTTAGCCGCTAACATCTCTTCATGTAATTGTCTCATCTTTTGAGCCTCTAATGCCCATGCTGTATTTGCTTTTGCTTGCTCAATGTCTAACTCAAGACGCATTGGAAGTGCGTTCATTTGAGCGCTCTGTTCTGATTTCCATGCTTCTAGTATCGAGTTAATGAATAAAAGAGCAGGTCCGCCTATGATTGCTATCAGTGCAACATAGAAGTCTAAGTTCTGTTGAATGAATCCGGTTTCGTCGTTCAAACCTTTGTAAATAACATAACAAGCGAACACCAACCAAGATACGACCAAGGGAACAGCAACGAATGTCATCAGTAGGTCATTGAAACTGCGTTCTCGCCTTACCATGTTCAAACCCCTCACGTTAACGGTTTATGAGCGATATGCTTCAAGCCCCGAAAGTCCGAATCTCAAATCCATCACCGTCTTCTTCTAAATCAGCGGCCAATCTTGCATAGATGAGAGCGTGAAATGCGTGGTCATCTCCATCACGTCCGTACTTGGTCAATCGTTGTCCTCTGATTGGTTTTGTATTGGCCTCATCTATTTCCGCGCTTGAGTTCAAAGTAGTCCACTCATTTATCATCCATTCTAGTTCATCAGTCTTCCACGGAATCTTGTGAGCCTGTTCTTTGACTGCCTCGATAGCCATCTCAACGTATGTAGTTCTATCAACGACAATCATGTAAATGACATTTCGATTATTGTCTCGGCGTTTGTATTCGTAAGGTGTCAAAGGTCGAGATGAGTAGTAGCAAGATTTCACTCTCTCTCCAAACTCTTCCTGTAATTCTCGAACTTGTCGCGCTCCATATCCAATGTCGCATACAACCTGCTGACAATTATACTGTAAAATCAATTCCTTAATTTTCGCAACCTCATCTTCCTCTCGAGAATCTAACTTGAGCGCGTTCAGAATGTCTCCATTTTTCGGATTCATAATTACGACTGTAGTTTCGCGACCCCAATCAACACCCATCACACAAGTTTCCGGCGGTGCTACTGACTTTGTGATGCCCCTATTGGCGTCAATAGATTCGAGAACGTCCGCGAATGTCAGCGGTTTCGTTGAACCTGCGAAGAACTCACCTTCGACCTCGTTCGCAAATCTTCGCGGAGTGTAAGTTTCTCGTTTCAATTTAATATCTGCATCTGATATTTCCGGGTGCATAGATTGTTTCATGTGATAACCGATAATCGACGCATCGGGATTTGTATGAATCCAATTCTCTCCATCCCATTCTGCTTTGGAAGTCTTCTCCCATAGTTTCCAAAACTCTGAACCTTGTTCACGAGCAGTTCCCGAAACGATGACCCATTTGTATTCTGACAAAGCCAACATCTCAACCAACATAGGAAGAATGTCTCCGTCAGAGTCTTGGTATTCGTCTATGCAACAAAGGTCGGCTTCAACACCGAGCAAAGCGTGGGCGTCTCCCCAATTCGAGTAGGCATAAAAATGATTCAAGTTTCTAGCGCCCACGTCGTAGGTCTGATGGCCGACAGAGTTTTTCCTTCGGGATTTCAGTAAACACCCCCCATTGATGGACGACATTAGCGCCCCATTCAATCTCTCTTCAACAAATCTCGAAACCTGCGGTTGTCGAGGCGCTGTATATACCGCATTGAAATACGGAATATTCAGCAAGCCATATAATAGTAGATTACAGATAGTTTCAGTTTTCTCGACTTTACGAGAGCATTTCATTACGATTATTCTAGCCGAATCATATTTCTTGGTCGGCATAAAGTGTCGGTAAATCTCGGTGAGATACGGACGCTCATGCAAAGAGAATGGCTGTCCGTTTATTGTACGGAAATACTGCGACCACCTATCCGGATAGATTGCTATATCCCTAGCCTGCTCGGGTGTCAGAGGCTCTACCATTCAATAGGTGCGTCATGGTGTTCTAATTTAGACCATTCGTCAACAGAAGCCTGTGCCTTAGCATAACTGTCGAATGTTTGAACAATCGTATTTGTCTCTAAGTCAATTTGCGCCCATACTCCCGGACGTAGTTCGATTGCCTTCATGTTCACGATATGTTCAATCTTCTGAATGATTGGCTGTGCGGTTTGATTGTTCCATGGTAGCCTGTAGTTCTTAGCACATACAGGTCCGTAGCCGTGAGCGGTTGACCTGTGGTCGTGAAGTCCTCTGCGACAGAATGTGCATTTGCCTGCAATCTTCCCCATCTCTGCCAACTTTGCGATTGGGTCAGTAGCGAAGTCGCGCATCTCATCGACAAAAGATTGAGATGTGTTTCGACTGTGATGATAATTTCCACTAGGAGAGATATACCCAAGCGGACTTCTGCGTATTTTTGATTTTGCTACACCTTCGCTTCTCCAAACTTCTTCTACCATGAGATTGTCAGTTTTTGGTTCGTTCCTGTTGGAGTCATAAGCGCGGATAACATATTCACGGTCGTCAAAGAAAAGATTGACTGATGGAACTTTGAGTTTCCTTGTACCTGTATCGCCTGCCCTGTTGACAAGTTCGACAACTGCTTCGAAACCACCGACGCCATCTTCGACAGGAATCTGACCGATTTGCTTGTTTATTTGGTCAACGAATGTGTTAACCCATTTCATTTGTTTGTCGGAGATTCTACCTCGTGAATCCCAACCGTCCACCAAGGACGCGACGAATGATTGATTCTGTTTTGCTGATTTCCACTTTGTTGCACCGACTAAATGTCCGTAAGTTCTAAGGATAGCAATCTCGCGAGGTTCTGCGAGAGCGTGGCTGACAGTCTTTGTTCCTGTGTGGTCGTTGTATATTTTCTCGACCCAATACAATTGTTTCGCACTCAAGCGACCTTTGTTGTCGTAGTTTGCTACTAATGAAGAAGCGAAACCTTTGCTCTTGTCGGGTAAATCCTGTAGGATTGTTCTTAGATTGTTAACTGTGTTTTCAATATCACTGTCGCTCATGTTTAGTGGTAAGGCTATTTAGTTATAAACCTTTTCATTGAGAGATTATGTTCATTGAGAACTTAAGCCCATGGGTCAGAACGCTTCTCGGACATAGCCGCTTCGCGCACTACTCTTTCAGAAGCCCTTCTCTGTTCGACTGCTCTCCTTTCTTGAGTAGCATTCCAACGAATCTGCCCTGTTGATACGCAAGCGAGAATAACAGTCTCGATTGCTGAATCGTTATGGTCTTTGAAATGAATAGCCCATTGGAATCCACGAGCAAACATACTAACATCTTGTACTGTATGAGTCGCCGGTGAAACAACTCCACTTTCTTTGATAACATTCCAAGCATCGTCTTTCACCCATAGCGCACAAGCGCCACCACGCGAACCGTAAAGCGCACCGATTCTTTGGTCGCTACCGCTCAATCCTATCGTCTCATATGAGACAGAGCCGGCTGTCTTCTTGAAGATAGTACAGCCCTTCGAAGTGAAGGCATCCTTCACTTTATTTCTCGTCAATTTCTTTATTTGGTTCTTGTTTAATTTTTCAGTCATAGTCCTCGCCTGTGTCTGTTAACCTTCCGTCATAGTCCACCTTTATTAATACATAGGCTTCTGACCAAACTCCGTTATTAATGTTTTGACAGCATAATTCGCAGGCCGATTCGGGTTTCAGTGGTCGGTTCTTTAGAATGGCTCGATGACAGTTCGGACATTCATATCGGTGAAGTTTTCCATCTTCTCTCGCGGCGACTTCCAAAGTGCGGACGAACTTGGCTCGTTGATGCTTGTAATCCTCGAAGTGTTCCCACTCTTCCTCTATTGAGCGGAATAGGACGCCATGGCCTGCTCCCGGTCCGAGTACGAAGTGAATTAGTTCGTGGCGAACCAAACCCTTGAGTAAAATTGTTTGATTCCATTCGAAAGCACGAGGATGGATTTTCAAAGTTGGAATATCTCCAATACTTGCTGTCGCTAAAGTGCGTATCGCATCATCTCTAAGATATTCCATGCGAAGCCATGACGTTCCTATCGGAAGTCCACCGAACCGATTTGGTTCGCTTCTTTTCAATCGACGGTATATTTCTCTGACAGCCAAAAGGTGTTCAGTCCTCAACGGTCGCATCCCTGTTCACCAATTCGAAGTAATTGCCCACCCTTTTAATTGTGAGTTCGATACCGGGGTTCATTGTCAAAAGACCTTCAATATATCTCCACGCCTTCGGCGTTCCCATCGCAATCCGGAACGGTTTACCAATTCTTAGCCAATGATTCGCAACTTCGAGATTACTCTCTGTCGAATATGTCGTTGCCTCAAACTCTTGGTCGTCGTGTTCATCACTCATTGTTTGAATCCCTCAATAAACTTCTGATAATCTTTAGAATCGGTTTTCCCGTAGGTTATGTCAAGCCCGAAGCCTCTCTCATGAAGGTGTTGAACCGCATGACCTAATCTTTCGATAATGTGAGCAGGTGGGTCGCAACCTTCGCCGTCAACATCGTATCTGAATACAATTGTGTAATGTCCCTTACTCATATTCTACCACCACTCTTGTTCCTATTGGTACTTTTATATGAATTGTTGGTATGTTCTTTGAATCGCTCTTTGGTTGCGGAGCAGTACCCGAAGGGTAGGATGGGTATAGATAATCGCGAGTCTTTTTGATTTTCTCAAGCCGACCTTGGTTTAGAGCGTCGCGTTCCTTCGGAGAAATGTATTTTGTATTGTCAACATTGGATTTGAAGAACGAAGATGGTGCGGAAACTTTCTTTGGAATGGAAGCGCCTGTTTTTGTTGCTTTGTCGAAGTAATCTTTCGGGATTAAGTTCTTGAAACTAGAAACCGGGGCATTGTTGTACATTCTCTCGAGAGGTATTTCCTTGTTGAACCAATGTGGGTGAACCCATGCTTTGCCTCGACTCTTTCTTGTCGAAGTTTGATAGCCTAGACTTTTTAGGAAATCACGAAGAGTCATCCATTGTGTATAAGTAAACTCAATTCCTAGTCGGTCTTGAATCTCACCTCTGCGAACACCTTTCGTTCTTCCTTCAATAATTACATCTTGTATTTCATCGGTGTCGGTTAATCTATCCCCGAACCTAGTAGTTAGGACTCTCGTCATATTTTTTCCTCAATAACCACCTTTATTAAGGTATTGGTTATCAATATTTCTTATCTCTCAAGAGTTAATCTGACTGCATTTGGTGTATCACTGTCGTAATCTATTAACCAACCCGCCGGTGAATCTGCTTTTGATAGATTTTTAATTTCTATAGGATGAGTCTCCACATTAAATCCAAGATGTTCGAACATCGAGATAATATGCTGTGGCGTGGAAATAATATCCATAGTCCAAGGTTTCTCGGCCATCTCATCCGTAGCCACCGTCCAACCTGTTTCATGTTCGACTACGGTGATGCTCCACATAGGTATCAATGAGCGCCCCACCTATTTCTATGCTTCCGGTGAAGCCGCCGTATATTCTGCGAGAAGATTGAAAGTAGCCGCATTCGCAGTCAGTACAATTATCAAGCCCGCACCAAAGTCAATTCCTTCGACGAAATCGAGATTGACATATCCCGCAGTTCCTAGCAAGAAAGTGTGAACTAGATTTGCCGATACTACATCGCCTGCAACTGTGCCGTTATACAGAGCAACTGTAGCCGCACCATTTGAGGTATGACCGTTGATTGAAAGTAATCGCGTTCCACCGAAAACGGTTAGGAAATTGTTAGCCGCTACGAGGGATGCTATCTTAGCCATGTCATACGGGGCGTCTGTCGGGGTTAATCAGTAAATCGGTTAAGTCCATCTTTCGTGTAATGGGTTCTTTCTACCTTGCTCTATCATATCCATAACGACCTGTGTGTAGTTCCAAGAGTTCTGATGGTATTGTGAAATCTCTATTATCTCTCGATGAATCCTGTCAATCGTTTCTTCGATTATGTCAATGTCTGCTCTGACTTCTTGCGCGGCCAATTGTTTCTTGCCTAGGTTCTTCCTACACTCCAACATCCAATTAGTCCAATCCTCATCTCGGTTTGGTTCGGGAACTATTTCCTTTTCTTTGTACAGAGATTCTAGTTCTTTGATTTCAACTCTCATGTCTTTGTATGACAATCTCATCTTTCGCCCCTTGATGAAGTTTTGAATCACGATGGATGAAACTTTGTTCATTCTCTCCCCGGTCGTTGAGGGAGTCAATGAGATTATCTCGGGTGCTTTCAAAGGAACATAGTCCGGCGTATTCACATACATAGCGTATGAGAATTATCTTATGAATGTTTTGATTTCACACTCTTTTCAAAAAACATAGTGTTTGCCACAAGTTTTTTCAAAAAATAAAATTGAACCTATTGACGTCAATTTTGAGAAATGATTCGAACACCGGGGGGTCTTACCATACACATAGTTCATCCATTCTATACTGTGTGTGTCCCATACCCCCCTCTAGTTCGTTTAATTAATTAAAAAATAAAAACATATTGATATATTATACATATTTTATGAGAGCAGTATCAAAAGAATTGGGAATCAGATATGGTACTCAAAAAACTTGGGGTGGGGTATGTTGTCTGCCAATCTGATTCAGAATCGAAGGTTCAAGCGTGTCGCGATGGTATATATAAACATTGTGATTGAGAAACATTGAGAGTCTAATTAATTATTTAGGGTTTCGAACTTTGCTGTTCAAGACCCGAATTAATGATGAGGACTTTTTCTCATATGTTGCCGGATTAAGGGGGGTTTAGGAAAAAAAGTCCGTGGAATTGTTTTGCTAGGTACACTTGACTTAGTATATAAAGTGTTGACTTGACAATTATTTCCGGCGTCCGCTCATCGAAATCCTGTATATACTCAAGACTACTTAAACTAAGCAAGATATTTGCGAACTTGATTTGCCTATTGAAATCAATATGCGTCCGTTAGCCCCCGGAAAAGATGTCATCAATGACGGTGGTGTGTTTGACAATTAATTGAACTCGATAGGGTGGGTCTTACTCTTCCTCAAGTTCGACCACATCAATGATATTCTTTTCAGATTCTTTTTGGATTACATTTCTGAATTGGTCGAGTGGGTCGTAGCCGATGTTGATTTGAACTTGAGGCGCGGCTTCCTGTGCGCCGGTGAACTTATCCATTGACTCTTGAGCCTTGAGCAATCCACCCAACATGAAACTTGCCGAGTTCATCTTGCTCACTGAATCTGCTTGACTTACTGCTGACTCAATCAAACCTTCCATCCTCGCCATCATTCTCTTACGTCGAGTGTATGAGTCAAGTCGGAGATAGTCAACACTTCCCATTTCTGCTTTAGCCATGATGAAGTTCCTCATCCCCTCTGCTTCTTCTCTCGCACATCGAATAAGAGAAGTCCACTCTTGTCGAGAGGGTTGAGACGAAATCCGCATAGAATTGACTTCATTTCTAATCGCAGTTTCTTGTCTTCCATCTATGAGAGCCAAAGCAACCAAACGGAGTATCTGCTCATCTTCTGAAATCGGTACAAGTGTGAACTCGTCAGATTCATTTTCATTATCTTCTTCAACTGTTGATATGTCGTCGGTCATGTTATGCTCGGTATCAGATGTAGTAATTCACTTTTTCGGTTGCACCAATGCTCCCGCATGGTTGTATCTAGTGGTCGAATCTTTTGTCATCGGGTCGTCGATTGGACGGTTCTCGAACGGCACATTTAGCCATCCTCTGACGTATGCTTCTTCTGTTTTCATAGACCAAAGTCGAACTTCACCACGATGAGTTGAAGCGTATTCTTGTTTGATTAATGCACACTTTTCAAAGTAGCCGGACTTCGATACGATGTTAGCCATTTCATTCCGTGTCGGTATTCTCTTCCATCTCTGTCCCATCTCATCTAACAACTGTCTCAATGTCAAAGGCTCATTCTCATTAGCGACAAAAACTCTACACGCCATCGAACAGGCTGTATCTGAATATCTGCTTTTTGATTTGTGTCGGCTTCCCATAAACTTCCGTAATCGCCCACTAATATAACTGTTGCACCTAGACTTCCTTTCGAATAATTGCGAGACGATGTTTCATTTCTATTTCCGTACAATCCATCGTTAAGTGTTGCTCAAGTTCGAACCTAGTAGCGACCGGATGATAACACCAAGGACACTCAACTACGCTAAAGCGCAAGCGCTCCGCATTGAGTTCTTTCGTTGTTAATTGAATCATTATTTGTTGTTCATTAGTCAAATTGTTTCCAAGCATTTTCATCAAACTCCGGTGGGGAATCTGATGGGGTTGATGTTGGTTTATCAGTGTTGTCGAGAAGACCGGCTTCCTTATACAGACTGTGAATTGTTTGAATGAAATCAAGCGACTCTTCATCGGGATTCTCGAACATCTCTTTCTCAATATTTTTCACAATCCGTTCATCTAGTGGAATGCCCATTTGAGCGAGAGTCATGAAGCGAGCCATCTTGTTCATTGACTTCAACGAGTCAGCATACTCACAATGTCCTCGAACTTCTTCCGGCATAATTGCATGAATGAAGACGCCGAGCCATGGTGCTTTTAATCCGCATCCCGGACATTCATCTTCCTTCGACAGAGATTTGATTCGGCGTAATTGCCTACGTTGCATTCGTCGGCTTTTTCTTTGATTCATTCAACCACTTCTCCAAATTAACTCTGTCTTGTTCGTCAAGTTCTTTTCGCATCTCATCGGTCAGCGCTTCGCATGATTGGCGATGATACCATTCTGTCATTTTCGGTGTCATTTTCACACTGTACTCTTTTTCACATAGCGGACATTTATCCATGGTTTTGCCTCGAACCCCACATACATAAACGAATCACCCCACCTATTCGTCTCGATAGTTGATTACTTTCGTCCCTGTCTCAAGCGTTTTTCTCGTTGCTTTTCCAAATAGCATTTTCCGCAAAACCGATTTGATGCTGACCAAATATGTCCCTTAGTGTTGAAGCCATTCAAGCGCACTTTACATCTTAGACAGTGAGCAATCTCATTCTCTGCTATTCTGAAATCATCAGCAACTCTCTTCGCCATGATATAACACACCGTACTCGGCTTTTGAATCTCCCTCAAGGACACGCTCCGCAGTCAACACCCATTCCGGACATTGTTCTTCTGCTTCTTCTTTCAAAGCGTGAAGGAATAAAATAATAGAAGTCATCTGCTCAAGTTCGAGAAATGGTTCGCGACTTCTGAAAGCGCTAAGAATCATTTTTGAAACGCCTGCCTCATTCTAGCCGGAATAACAATTGTGAAATTACAGTTATCACAACAGATTCCGTTCTTGACAGGAGCGGCCATATTACCGTAGCCGTTTATCACGTCTGAACAGAGACAGCACTTCACGCCCTGCACGATATAATCGTCAGTCATGTTATCTCACTCCCTTCTGAAATCGGTGCAACGGGATTCTAATAATCTGTTTAATACTCTGTTAGCACTTCTTAATTCTAAACAGTGAACGCACAAGTTCATGATTCGTGCTTCTGAACGGATTGGAGCGTGGATGTAAGTAGGCGTCAAGTCGTCTGCTGATGTTTGAAACATACCACCGCAGTCCTCACAAAGACAAGCCGGCATTTCGCATTCCGGGTTGAAACTCAAACTCTCATCCCCCATGGTGTACCGATTGGGTTGTTAGTGTAAAAGTAGCCGTTTGTTCTCAATGATTGAGATACGCAGTGTTCCCAACCAAAGTCAGATTGTGAGTGGTGAACACAAGCGTTTGACCATGTGTGGTCGCTGACTCTTGGTGCGTTGTGAACTCTCTCGTTGTGTGGTAATTGTTGAACTGTTTCGGTGAATAATGCCCATATACATGACTCAACTGTTGTTTGGTCGCGAACGATTACTGTTGAGTAATATTCGTGTGATAAAACATCAAGTGCATTGAAGTCAAATCCATTTTCTTGTGCTATTTGTTCTGTTCGGTGTAGTGTTGCGGTCATCTCGTCTCTCTCCTGTATTGTCGTAGGCATTCCCCCCTATAAAGGTTTTGATATATCAATGTCCTGAACATCAATATTCCTTAATTTAGGGCAATTTCGAGAGAAGTTCCGGCTACTTTATCGGTAATTACCTGTACAAGTTCGCCTGTTTCTGTATTTTCTAGTATTCCTTCGACAATATCCGTCCTGTCTTCCCATGCAATTACTCTCCACGTCATCAATATAAGCGACTTATCAATAGTTTATTAATGTTGTGTAATTCGAAATATCAATAAAGTGATTCCCCTACGGTTGACCATGGCTCGTCCTCGTCGGAACTACAGAATCCGGAAGAATCTAGCCAAAATAATGTCTGATGGAGAGTGGAGAAGTGCCGCCGAAGTCGGACTTGAGATGTCAAAAGCGAAGTATAACTTCACCTCACCTAATCAATTAGGTAGTTTATTGTCAAACACACCCGGGTTCATTACTCGAAAAGCGAGTGAGCGATGGCGTTTCGGCCTCGGACTTTACAAACTTGAGAATCCGCGCGCATTTAATGAATGGATTGAAAGGAAGAAACCTTAGATATATCTCGGTCCTTCATACCATCCAACAAGAGAACGCCTCTCACCGGATTCAATCGGGCTGACCATGTGTTCATGATAACTGATGAAAGCCAACAAAGTTCCTCTCTTCATCATCATCTCGCTTGGTGGTTGTTCAAGATGTTTGAAAGCAAACTCTCCACCTTCGTAATCTTCCGGGTCGGATAATTGAACGACAAGACTGACCTTTCTCTGCGTGTCTTTTTGGTCGTTGAACTCGACGTCGTGATGATAATGATAATGATGACCTACTTCTTCATATTCTGTAAACTGCAAAGCAGGCAAGTGTGATAATCGCATTCCGAACTTCTCATTTGCTATTCGTGTATATTCTCTAAGTCGGAGATGAACCCATCCGAAATCCGAATTGTCATTCAACCAACGAATGTTCGTTTTTCTCGTGTCGTCAACTGTCCCGCCAAATGTTGACGCTTTGATTTGACCAACTTCTCGCGCTTGTTCAATTAACAAATCACATTCTTCTTCTGATAATACATTTTCGAACACTAACCATTGAGGATATTTAACCGCCATTTTACTCACCTTCACTTTCACCTATTCGGCTCAATATGCGAGCCAAATCATCTGCGTGAATCTCATCTCTCCAAACCAAAACTTGTCTTCCCCAATCAAGCGATTTCTCCATCTGACCCAATTCACCATATGCAATCGAAATCATGTCTCGAGTTTTCCAAGCATAATCAGCCTGCATAAACATACAACCTTGCTCCCACTTTTCAGCATCCATCATTTCAAGAACTTGTGCTTTGAAAGGTACACCGCCGCAACCTTCTGCTGTCGCCAATGCCCAAAATACCATGTCCGGTCTATTCGGATGTTTGTTAATCGCGTCAAGCCAAAAGTGAGGTTGTCCCATTATCAGAGCGTGTTCTCTTGCTGAAACTTCTACTTCACCCGCATAACCGCCCATCGTCATTCTCAATCTGAACCACATCGCGGCTTGGAATAAATCTCCACCATCTCTCGCCGAGTTCGCCATGTAAAACGCATACCGCTTAACCATCATCGAATCATACTCTCCCGGTATCGCTCCCCCCATTTGTTGAAAGTCATCTGCATAAGTTTCCGGACTACGCGGACGCGCTCCGCTGTCATCTGCGTGAGTGATTGTGAAACTTGTTTGTTCTTCTCGTTGATTACAATAAAGCCCTTCGTGTCGAACTCCTTTGTATCGACAATGAGTTTTGAAAAGCCATGGTCGAGATGCGATGAAAGTTCCATCATTTCTAAGAATCTTAGTATCAATTCCGTCTGTATCTTGGTCAAGTTTTTCGAAGTCCGGGAGCGTTCCTGTGAACAGGCTATCGGCGTCAATACGCAAGACCCAATCTACTTCCATTTCCGCTAGGTACTCGATTGTCGCATTTAGTCCGTCGGCCGCGCCATTCCATTCCGGGCAAATCCAAATCCCATCTTTCTCATTTTCTTCCATCCACTTTTCGCCGACTTCAAGGGTCGAATCTGTTGACCCCGAATAATTGATACAGAAGACGTCAAATGCGTCTTTTACAGTTTCAAGCGCCCGAACGATATTGTCTTGTTCGTCTTTTACAATCATGGCGAGTCCGATTTTCACAAAGACGCCTCAATGCACTCGCCTATCAATGTTGCCTTTAGAGCCAACAAGCGATGATTATTTTCTCACCCGCCAATAACGCCCGTTATCTGTGAAGTCATTCCGTTGCCGTATGTGATTGTGATTGTTCCGCCTCTAGTATCAACCACCCAATTTGTAATCGTAGTTTCTAATTTACCATCAAGATTGACAGTAAAACCCCCGCCACCACCGCTTCCACTAGGACCTGTAGGTCCTGTGGGTCCGGTCGGACCTGTTGCCCCG
>Ga0180120_10000212_pt1 | contig 29945 bp, 42 predicted proteins | sample CPBDNA_3_FD_129677 | JGI IMG/M metagenome (GOLD analysis project Ga0180120, IMG submission 129677) | Freshwater to marine salinity gradient microbial communities from Chesapeake Bay, USA - CPBay_Spr_31_0.2_DNA (version 2) (version 2) | ecosystem: Environmental > Aquatic > Marine > Coastal ... | reverse complement strand
TCTATCCCAAAAGTGTCAAATGGATTGTTATTCATATTTTCTCCTTTTTACTATTTTCATTTGATTCAATATTGCAGTATAATTCCTGTTTGGATTTTTAGCAAACCATTTAGGAATAATATAAAACATGAAATTAGCTGAATACTTAAACGATAAATCTTTAACACAACATGAGTTCATTAGAACCTGCCAAGAGAAAACTGGGCATACCTTCACACAAGGTTGCATCAGTAAGTGGGTCTTAGAAAAGCGTAGACCAAGAGCTGACGAGTGCAGGGTCATATATGATTCAACTGAAGGCATGGTCACTCCTAACGACTTCTACCTTTAATGTTGTGCTTGGCTGCAATCTCAGCCAACTTCTGACTTGCTTTAGGATTAGCCTTAAATTGTTTCTTAGGCTCGTTCTCTGTAGACCATGAGCTAGATACCCTAAGTTCGTTTTGCTTGCTTAGAATCTCTTTATCACGCATCCACTTAGGTTTATTGTCTGGCTCTTTGGTCTTGGCTAAGTTGTTTATGTCCTCTATCTTGATGTCCTCGTAATCTAAGAACCTTCGCTGATTGAGAAACGTAGAGCAGTGAGGTATAAACTTGCTTTCTGTTTTCTCTGCCTCGCAGTGAGCAACAAACTTATCAAGCATACATTTCAATTTATCTTTGTCGTAGGTCTTGGTGATCAGATAATACTTTTGCTTGGCTTGATACTTGTTGATCTTTCTTGGGTAAGCCTTCCAGAAAATTTCAAAGTCGTTATCTATATCTCTATCTTTAGTATCATCTTTAGTATTGCAGGGTTCTGGAACGGATAGCCTAACCGTTTTTAAACCCCTATCCGTTTTTCCACCCATAGCCTTAGAAAAATGATATCTATTGCTTGTGTGACCACCTAGATCATTCTTCCTATGTTCTATACTAAGCAATCCAAGCTGCTCAAATTCTTTGATAGCTTTCTGAACTCCTTTGGTATCTTTTAATCCTACCTTCTCTGCTATGTGTCTGTAAGACGGAAAGCAAGTTCCTCTTTCGTCACAATAGTTTCCTAAGATCACCAGTATAAATTTTTTTGTGGGGGTTAAGCCTTCAACTTTTAAGGCTGCGTTCAAACACTCTATAGACATCTGTCCTCCTTTTTTTGTGGGTGAATGATACTAAATCCGTTCTGGTCTTAGGTCAACTCCTTCTGTCAATTAAAACTAATGCTTGGTCGTAAGCCTGCTTCCAAGTCCAAGTACAAAACTCACCACTAGAACCTTCATCAAAGTAATCTTCATTTAGTTCTAAGTAATCTTGATCCCAAACATCCACTCTCATTTCTCCCTCCCAATTATCATGTTTTTGTATTCTCAGCCATTGATGTTCTGTAAGGAGTTCTTCGCATTTTTGTTTGTAGCTTTTTACAGATTTTTTGCCTTCAACAAAAGTTATGTATTGCTTGGTCGTCAGCTTTTCTTCTGAATGCACCTTCTCATACTTTTTGATTTCTCTTTCAACCTTAGCCAGATTTCGTTCAGCTTGCTTGAAAGCCTTAGACCACTTCTCCTGTCTCTTCAACATATTTGCATATCTTTGAGCAACCTTGTTGACCGTGACTTTGACTTTGGGTTTTGCAAGTTCTTGGTTAGACAATTCAACCAGATTATTTTGTGCAACATACTTAGCCAGTCTGTATTCCATAGCTGCGTGTTCAGCGCAGTGTGGTCGTTTGAGATTCTTTCTATATCCCATCCAGTGACCCAAGCTATGTATGATCTCTGCCCAACCTTTAGTTGTGTTTACTGTAAAGGTCTTTCTATCTCTGCACCAAGTGTCTCTGTTGCCAGTAACTTCTTTGAATGTATATGGGAACTTCGTACCCATCTCTTTTTTCCAAAGAGCCTTGATGGTTTTGCAGACAATCTTGTAATCAGCAGGTGTGCTTTTCCAAACATCAGGATCAACTCCAACTGATTCCCAAGTTTCATCAACCTTCTTATACCATGACATTGATTCCGCAGATGTTTTCATGCCTGCCTCCTTGATCTTGCCTTAGCATTGTTGTGTTGCTTGACCATCTCGTTCTCAATCAAGAACCAAGACCTAACAATTTCTGACTTGAGTTCTTTGTCAGATAGATCGGTCTTGTTCTCTATGATCTGGATGTGTTTCTCTTTGACGATTAGCCATGCGTATCGGTGATACTTTTCGTCCACCAACTTGAATTTGTAATCGTCACCTTTGTAGATATTGATGCCATCTACTAGCTCTAAAGATTGTGTCATTTTATCTCCTTCAATTTAGAGAGCAGGCTTTATGCCTGCCCCCCTTGATAATCCCAGAAGTTACCAGTCCAGTCATCAGTTTCTGCAAACGATTCTTGGCAACTGTAGCAAAGCTCTCCTTTTTCTCCTTTATGTGCGTTACCGTCTAGATCGTTTGTAGTTCCACAAACTCTGCATGGTATCTCTGGGTGTTCAGCAAGATATTGATCTTGTGTTCTTTTAAAACTAGCTTCTCTTTCTGCTTTCCAAGCATTGTATTCAGCTTGATTTTCAGGTGTAGCAAACCAAGCCTCTAGTTCAGCTTTAGATTTAAAAGTTTTTAATTTATCTTCTGTTTTCATTTTATCTCCTAATCAATTTATTAACTTAATATGTGTATATTATAGAAGTCCATTCTGGATTGCAAGCACTATCGTATATGTGTATGTAAATAAATTCAAAAAAAAGTTTGACTTGCTATGTTAAATAGTCCATTGTGGTTTCTTTTTAATTGAGGAGAAATAAAATGATAATCAAAAGTTCCGATATTTATTTTGGTGGTGAAGAAGTACCCATAGTTGACGGAGAAGACTTGAAAGATGTCAAACCTGAAAGTCACAAGATTGCTATATGGCAGTTTGACACAGGGGAAAGATATACCATCAGAGGCAAGAAAAACTTTGGTTTGTTTGCTGTTAAAAGAACCGACAGTTCTAACGACTTAGATACAGAGGAGTTTTAATATGTACGAACCAAACGAACCCCATGACGAATGGGGCAGACCATTACCAGAACGAACTAAACAACCTAGCTTCATAGACAAAGCCAGAGATATATTTTTCTACACCTTTCTTGGTCTATTTTTTCTACTGATCTTTGGTTGGATATTAATAATCTTTCTTCCTTACTACTTTGGCAGAGCAGTGTGGGAGAAGTTTGAACTTTGGTACATGAATAGAGGTTGATATGAAAACATACAATTTGAGAGTAACTACAAAACTTGTTAAATACTGTAAGGTGACTGCAAAGTCTTTAGAAGAGGCTGTGGCTCAAGCGGAGTATCAGATGCTTGTCAATCCACCTACAGAAATTGACGGAACTATAAAAGAAATCAAATCTTATGAACTTGTAGATTTGCCTGCTGAACCATTGGTCGTTGAACCTTACAACGAATATACATAAAAGGAGAAAAATTATGGGTAGACCAAAAAAGAAAATACAGAAAAGAGAAAAGGTATTTAACTTTATAAGTAAAGTTATAGACTTGGTGAAATACAAATGGAGGACAGTGATTAAAACCACAATATTAGCTTTTGTGTTGGGAGTTTTTATTTATGTTGTGTTCTTTTGGTTGGACACAGTACAAGAAATCAAGTTTGAAATTATTTATATTTAGCTGTTCAAAAATTGATCAATATGATAGGGGGGGTATTTGATATGTTGAAACTTTTAGTAGAATCAATTCGTAATTATATACAGGGGGGAAATATGACTGAATATGATTACAAAGTAGATTTAGCAAGAGATAGGCTAAAAGAAGAGGAACTGGATCGCATGATAGAGTCTCTTTACATTGAGTGCGGAAAGTTCAGGAGGGTTCGTTATTACAGTGGCAGGACTGTCACAGAATACAATGATCCTTCTTTAGTTACGGAAACTGTTTGGACATGAACAGTTGGTGGTACGCATGGGATGCAGAAGTATCTGACTTAGATTGTGAACAGATAAAATCTTTATTCCATGCTGAAGCCAAAGAAGTAGGTAAGATCGGAGACGATTCTACAGACGAACAGATCAGGCACTCCACAGTGGTTGGATTCCCATACGGTTCTGACAACAACGAAAGGATCAACGATTTCATTGAGAAGTATATTGTCATGGCTAACAGTGAATGTTTTGGATTTGACTTAAATGGATTCCGAGAGTTCCAGATCGCAGAGTACAGAGAAGGTGGTCACTATGACGAACACTTTGATATGCGAATGGACAACAGGGCATCAGTGAGAAAGCTAGGGATCACAGTACAGCTTTCTGATCCCAAAGAATACTCTGGTGGTGAGTTTATGTTCTCAGAGGACATAGGCACACCCAACCAAGAGATCATCAAGCAGAAGGGAACTGTGATAGTATTTCCTTCTTTTTTATATCATAAGGTCATGCCAGTAAGCAGGGGTAGAAGATACTCTTTAGTTGGTTGGTATGAAGGTAATAATTGGAGATAGCAGATGTTAATGAAAAGTTTGTCTAATAAAGACGTAGCGTTAATCAAAAAAGCGTTGAAGTTCTTGAAGAAGAATCAAGAACTGAAAGCTGATACAGAATTCAGGTTAGATTTTCTTCTAGAAGATATTACTAAGGATGAAAAAGAACAAGTATTCAAAGCAGTTTATGAAACTGTTTACAAAGATAAAACGAGAAAAGATTTGTTAGATGGAAAAAAATCCTACTTTCTTAAAGATGATGAGTTAATACTTATCTGTAAATCTATAGATTTTGCTAACAAAGGCAGGATATTTGATGAAGGTCAAGAGTTCAATGCTGACGATCTAAAGTGTGACTTAGAGCAATATATCAAACACTAATTATTTTCTTTCTCGTTACTATACTTAATATTTAAGCCTGCTAATGTGCAGAGACGGTTCTTCTCATCTAACCCTTTAGGAGTTATAGAAAAGTCTCCACCTTCTTTTGCAACAAATCCATCATTAACTATTTCTTGTAAATGTTCTTGCGGAGTCTCTTCCTTGAACATTACTGATAGTATTGCTCCTAATCTTTTGTTTTGTTTCTTAGACAGTGCCATTAGACTGCGAACCAATCCCCTCCCATAAACATTATTGCTTCTGCTTCTCTTCTTCTTACTAATCCATCAAAGACTTTGCCACCTGCTTTATTCCATCTTTTGATCTGTGCAGGAACTTCGTCATACTTACCCTCATTGAGAACTCTTAGCATGGTAGAAGATTGTAAGTTACCAGAACCTAAGTTGTAGACCCAAGACACTAAAGCATCAAACTGATTTTGCTCTAAAGGTACTTCTACAAGATCATTGATGTAGCCTTCATACTCTATCATCTCTTCTTGTAAGACATACTCTGCTTCTTCTTTAGTCATCTTGTCACCTTCTTTCACGTCTTTTGTGAATCCATAAGCTATTGTCCATACTCCTACAACATCCTGATAAGCATAACAATTACCGTCCTGATCTACAGGACAGCCTTCAAACTTCTTAATAAGTGATAATCCTTCTGCTGATATTTGCATTTTATTCTCCCCATGTACCATCTTCTCGGACTCTGGCTTTCTTTGTGCCACCCCAATATTCAACTGCGTGTCCTTCGCTAATGAGTTTCTGGCAAATATCTTCGCCATCTTCTGTATAAGGGATGCCCAAAATCCTTCCATATTTCCCCTTTCCGAGTGATTTAACTTTAAACTTGCCTACGCACAACTCTATGAGTCTTTCTTTAGCAGCTAGACCTAAAGCCTTTTCTGCTAAATTTCTTGTACGGCTTTCTGGTGTGTCTATTCCTGCCAGTCTAATTCTTTGTTTATGTAACTTGACGTTGAACCCAAGATCAAGAATTACGTCAACAGTATCGCCATCAACCACCCTATCTAGGGTTGCATTATAGACAAAGGCATCAGGCGATTCTGACATTACTTAGACTCTGCGCTAGGTGCTTTGTCTTTGGCTTTAGCTATGTTAATTGCTATAAGATCAATGAACTTATAAACCTTGCCTAAAAATTCATCATCTTTAGGTGTTGGTGTGCTAGCCGCTATAACAGATGCTACAGTAACCGCCATCGTAACGTAATTGACAATATCCATAATTTCCATAGTTACCTCCCTTAGTGAAATTATTCGCTTGATTCTAGCCTAATTTACTTCTTTTGCACATCTTCTTCTGCCTTATCAAGCTCTCTATAATACTTGATTATTGACAGAATATCCCTTGTATATCTTGTAACTTCGCTCATAGTCATAGATAAGTTCTCATATTCTTGGCTAGACAATGTGTAGAAAGCTCTCTCAGTCGTGTTTCCAGATTCAAGATTATCTAAGTATTCTTGCATGGTGATTGGTGTCATAACCTGCCAATCCACTTCTGTAAGGCTCATGGGATAGGGCAGAGGTGGGTGATAGATCGGTGTCCGTTCTGCTATGGTCTTGACCTGCACTGGTTTGACCGACTGCAACATTGAGCAGTTAGCCAATAAAAGGCAGAAACTAATTACTGCTAGATTTTTCATTGAATTGTTCTGGGTCTGTTAGCTTTTCTAAAGTGGTAAGGACTCTGAGTGATCCCTTGTTAATTCTGGTCTCTAGATCAACAGGGTCTGCCAATGCTTCTTGATCTAGGTCTAGGTTAGCAAATGTCTTTCTAAGTCTGTTGACGTCTTGCATAGCCTTTCTTCTCTCTGCTTCCAATAGATTTAGTTGTTCTTCTTGTGCTTTCTGTTGTTGGAGATAGCGTTCTATAGAAGCATTCTGTTCTTCTATCTGAGTCTCTAAGACTATCTGATTGCCTTTGAGAGTGCTGATCTGATCTGCCTGATAGTCAATGTACCAAGCTGAACTGGCAATTGTTACAAGTAACAATCCTCCTAATACTACTGATAAATTCATGCCCATGTATACACCTGTAATGGTTCTTTCTTACCTTTTGCCGCTATTGGCTCAAGTTTTTTCAAAGTATAGTCACTCTTTATAGCAGTATTGTAACCAATGAGCAAATCAACTCCTGCATCTTTTGTACCGCTTTCAAGCCTTGCTCCTGTGTTCACAGCATCACCTATTGCTGTGTAGTCAAACCTTTGCTCACTGCCCATGTTTCCTATAACCGCATAGCCTGTGTTTATACCTATACCGATAGCTACAGGTTTGATGCCCTTCTCTACTAACTCGTCATTCAATACTTCCATGTTTTTTTGTATATCTAAAGCACAATCTATGGCTTTGTTTTCATGGTGTTCTAGGTCTAAAGGAGCGTTAAATATAGCCATCATTGCATCGCCAATATACTTATCTACCATTCCTCCGTGCTTCTGTACTGCTGACTGTTGCGCTGTAAGTGCTTTGTTCATTATGTAAGTCACTTCTTCTGGTTCAAGACTCTCAGAAAGGGATGTGAAACCACGAACGTCAGTGAAGAGGAAGGTCGCATAGCGTTTCTCTCCACCTAGCTTTAACTGATCTGGATTCTTTTGTAATTCCTTGACCTGTCTAGGGTCTAAGTAATGCTCAAATTGTTTCTTAATTTGCTGTCTTAACTTGTATTGTTCTCTAAATCTTAGATAGAAAGCTGTTGATCCTGTGATGAATTGTGAGATCAGAGTCCATGTCACATCTATCAAAAGACCTTGTTGTATCGTGTAGAAGCCATAATAAGCTGTTAGAGAGAAGATACCTGCAAATGATACTAGACCCCATGTGACCCCTAGAACGGTCAGGAGAACGTAAACAAATGCGACTGAGAGGATAAATAGTGCCAACTCTACAGCCAGAGCGTAGTCTGGAACGTATGGACTGTCTTGTATCAGTATGCTTTCTGCTAAAGCCGCTTGTATCTCATGTGGATATTTATAGCCTTTGCTTGTGGATAACTGTGGTGAAACACCTTTTGCAGAGTAACCAACAAACACAAAGCGACCTTCTACATCCATTTCTTCTATCGTAGTCTGAGGTGTGTCTACCCAACTAATCCACTTACGACCTAAATAGTCTGTCTTAACTGGCGGTATACCTTGCACAACTACTTCTTCAATACCTGCCTCGTTGGTCTTGATGATGTAGGTATCTGCATCAACCATAGTCTTGAGAACTTCTGTACCGTAGGCACTGACCCATCCATCAGGTGTTTTAAGAAGCAAAGGAAGCCTTCTAATCAACGAATCTACTTCAGGTCTACTGACTGCTATACCCTCGCTTGCCACCTCTCTAATCGCTTCTATGTTCTGTCTAACACCATAGGCAGGTATGCCAGAAGCTCCCTCACCCATGATTACTGTGCCTGTGGTTCTAGGATAGTCGCTAGAGTTGTTCTCAAAGGTTGCTATAACACTAGGCGCAAAAGATAACGACTCTGCTAAAGCATCATCATCTGCTTTTCCAAACGGACTGTCTATCGGAAAAGACATTACTAGACCTAGACCAATAGCTCCTCTTTGAAGTAAGGCTACATTAATCTGTGCAAGTATCTCTCTTCTAAGTGGATAACCATACTTCTCTAAATCTTTGTCCGTGATGTTGAGTATAGTGAAATATCCAGATGGTTCTTTGTCTGGCACAAAAGCATCAAAGGTCTTGAGCTTGATGATCTCTGTGGGTGTAGACTGATAGGCTAGAGGTAATGCTAGTGTGATTAGCAAGACTAAAGGTATCAGGTATTTAGTCATACTGCGTGATAGTCAAAGTCTTGGTGCAGTTAGTTATGCAGTTATAAGTTGCAGTAAAACTCTTATTAGTAGCTCCGCTTTGTGTAACTCCTACATTCCAATCATCGTTGTAGAAGTTGAGTCTTGCTGTATGGTTTCCTGATCCTGACTGCGTGATAGAAGCTATGCCATTGTCTGCATCTGAGTACCACCATATATCGGCATCATGGTCTCCGCTTCCAGATTGAGTAATGGTAGAAGAATTATTGTCAGCATAATTAGCATTGTAGATGTACGCATTGTGTTGTCCTGTTCCTGATTGGGTTATCGTGGAGTCAGCATTGTCTCCAAAAGCATACATTTTAGCGTACTTGCTATTGCCTGTTTGAGATATTGTGTAGACGTTATCATTGCCTGCCATCAAGACCTCACCGTGATTGTTGTCTCCTGTTTGTGTGATAGTTCCTGTATTGTCATCATTATCAAGGTCTAAGTAGCCAAGATTGCCATCTCCTGTTTGTGTAATCGTAAAAGTGTTATCAGAGTGGTTAGACCATTGTGAGAAAGCCTTAGCCTCATTATTATCGCCTGTAGAGACGATATCTATGTCTGCCCTAGTACAAGTATGGGTGCTGTAGTTTCCTTGCGATAGACCGCAGTAAACGGTTGCTACGTTGGTATATCCTACTTGCTTGACATATATGTTTGAATTAGAACCTTTGGTATGCACGTTAGTAGTATTATCACCAGAACTTATAATACAACTGAAGCTAATCAGACTGATTAATAATGATCGTACCATCACCACCTCCATTCACTTTGATCTTGATTAGTTGCGCTCCTGTCATAATCTCAAGATCATACTTACCAGATTTATCCAGTTGCAGATCAACGGTATTCTCTACTTGCCTTACGAAAGATATATATTGACCTTCTACAAAAGAATAAAGCTGCAAATTTGGGTCATATCCTACCGTAATTCCTTCAATAGTTATATCTCCTAGCTTCTGCACTTCTGTCTCTGTTTCTTGCAGTACATCCGTTATCACGTCTAATAGGTAGTCTATGCTCAGTAGATCAATGGATAGTCGGTCTATTTCTAATTCATCCTCATACTCTTCTTCTTCTAAGAACTCGCTGTCATCCAAAAAGTCTGTGTCTAATAGGTCGCTACTAGATTGCTGTTGATCTTCTATGGCTTCTTCTATTTCTTCTGGTGGATTGACTAGCAACATATTGTCCAAAGCGTTCAATGAAAGACCTGAGATTGTTACTGGCTTTGTGGGTGGCTGCATAGATACTGTCGCTACTGTTGCTTGGAAAGGTTTGTCTAAAACTACTCTGCCACCTTCTGTATCTACAAATATCTTGCCTACTTCTCCATCCTCTTTAGGAAGATTAATTACAGTTGTGGAAAAGTCCGTAGAATTTACACTTACAAGAAATTCCGTTCCTAGCACCCCTATTGTTGCAGATGGGGTTGTGAGTTTGATATTTTCTTTTGGTATGTTGTTAAGTTTAGAACTTAGAAATCTTGTTGTTCCACCTAACAGATCAAGAGCTAATTTGTTATCCTTTTTATTAGTTGAGTAAACATATTCCGTAACTATTATTTGACTATGTTCTGTTAGCTTTAAGATACTAGAATCTTCAAATTCTATAGACATCCTGCCATCACCTGTTCTCACACGGTCATAGCTCATAATATCAAGAGCTAATTCTGCTAACAGAGGATCGTTTGTGTTCTGCCTAACGACATCTCCAACCCCTCGCAACTCTGCGATAGAGCCTACATCGGCATAAAGACTACCTGAAAGTAAGGCTACTAACAGCCTGTAGCACATTGGTCTATATCTATAGTACCGTTGCTAGTTGTAGCTGTTATAACCAAAATATCTGATGTTGAACCACCAGTAGAGGTTTGGTCTACATCTATGTCGTTTGTTGATCCTGTTATTGTGGCAGTTATGCTGTGATCTGCATTGCCAGTCTGTGTAGTATCAATATCATTACTGCTTCCTGTTATTGACCAGTTGTTGATACAACCGACAACCTCACAAGTAGCGTTTATATTGTTGCTTGATCCTGTAATAGCAAAGTCTTGATTACCTGCTGTTGCTGTAGCAGCAGCACCCTGTGTAAAGCTAAGGACGTTAGAATCTCCTGTAGCAGCATAATCAAAGTCAGTATTTGCTACATCTCCTGTACCACCTACTGCAAATGTACCCTGATTACTGTCACCTGTTACATTGTAAGTCCAAGACGTAGAAGCAGCTTGTAATATAGAAGCTGCTAGTGTGTTTGAGTCTCCCGTAAAATCCCAATCCCCCGTGAGACTGTTACCCCCAAAAGTAACTCTTGTTTGGCTTGTACCAAAGGTATTGGAATTTCCTATTTGATCTATAGAAAGATCAAGTCCTGTACCAGACTGCGTTATATAGATTAAATTATCTGACGTATTTGCAAATGGTATGAAACAAAGTAGCAATATTTTAATTAGATTTTTCATTTAACCTCCTCTAATTTTTCATAGTCGTAATCCCAGAATTGTTTATCAGTTCCTTCTAATATCAATTCCAAGACTGCCTTTTCAATGGCAGACCTAATTGCATACCCTGTGGCTTCTGTCTGTGTGTAGCCAGTTTCTAATTCTATTAGCTCAGTTCCCTGTTCCCAGAATCGCCAAACATCTCTACTTACACTTGCACTTAGAATTTTTTTACTAACTGTCTTAGTCATTATAACCTCACCTGTCTGTGTAAGTACAACTCGCATAGACACGGTGACTAAATCTTCTCTCCATTGATTAGTTGCAGGGGAGAATCCCTTTATTCGTAATCCATTGATTCCAGAAAATAAATTGGATTCATAAGCAAGTATTCCTCCTTCAATGATGATCCCTGAGAATAAAAGAGGTGGCAGCTTAGTTGCTCCACTACCCTCAACAGAAACTCTTTGATTTTTAATTATTTGACGTTCTTTGCTGAGGTTATTGAGAGAACTAGAACCTCTATCAAGCACAGTAAAAAAGTCTCCATTTGCTGCATATTTCAAAGCATTAATCACATAGCTGTCTGCACCCTGTGTTACAGCAGTTGAGAACAGTGCCATTTTAGTTGATGGTTTTCTTTGTCCTGTTAAGTCTGGAAAAGCATAGACTGAAACCACAGCTTTTTGATTTGGCTTTGGTAGGTCTAATAAAGACTGTAGCGTGGGTCTAACTATTTCAGGTTTCTCTTCACATTTAACAAGATCGGCACAATTAGTATGTCCGACTGGTGCGAATGCAGCACAACTAGACAATAAAAATACGACTGTAATTAGCCACAGTTCTCTGAACATACACCAAATATACCTATCGGTATTACTATCTCTGTGAATGAACCATCTTCAGCTTCTACTATTAAGATAATACTCTCACCGTCATTAGAATAAACGATTCTGTTACCCTCTATCATTATTTCGCCACCACTGCCTCCTGTTTCATCAAATAAGGAGCTAGTTATGTCTTGAGCCATTCTGCTTAAAACTCTGGACTGTAACGATCTTATAAACTTGTTGAGCGTGGAGTTTTCTTCTTCCCTGATTGCATCTTCAAGCTCGTTTTTGAGAGCTTGTATTTGATCCTGATTTCTTGTGAATTGTTGCTCGTCTATAGTCAACCATGCTGCTGAAGTGCCTTCTCCTGAAAAGCTAGGATTCTTAAATTCTGCTACTAAGGTATCTGCTTTGACTGATAAAGAAACGACTAAGAGAACTACTAATATGCCAACAATCGCTAAGTATTTATCCCAATCTTTCATCAGTCTTTTCTTTGATCTTCTTTTTGTGCTTTAGTGAGTTCGTGTGTATCTATCAATTCTGGCATCTTAACCAAAGTCTTAAGAAGCACATCATTTCTTAAAAGCGATTGGTCAATCATTCTCACTCTGTCAATCAAGCTAACAATAATTCCGTACTGTGAATCAAGTTTTGTAGTCAACCTCTCTTCCATAGTATCTAAACTTGCTTGCACCTTATCATCTAAAACATCTACTTTTTCTGTCATGCCATCTATTATCTTGAATATAAGTCTATAAATAAAGTAACCTAAACCAAGTGCTGCTGCTATGGGAAAGCCTACCTCATTTATAAATTTTATTGCTTCTTCCATTAGCTAACCGTATAAGTTACCGAACCCCATGTGCTGTGTGCTGCCCTATGGGTTTCATGTTCTGCCGCAGTTGCGGTTATTTTATTTAATGTATATGTTTGTCCGTCTCCAAACTTATTATCTGTGTCTCTCTGTGTCTCTGCTGTGCTTAGATCAGGTCGCCAAGTATCAGCAAGAGCATTTAAAGTATCTGTATTGGTAGCTTCTTGTATAGAGCCTGTGCAACCGCAATGTATGTAGGCTAGATAACCTGCCAACATAAGCTGTGCTGTGTAGTGCTTTTGTCCTCTGTGACTTGGATGTACCGCACCCATTCTTGTCTCTACAATTAAATCATCAAAAACCAGATGACAAAAAGAAAGTTTTGTTGAGTCCTTTTCTGTAATCATAGTTACTTCGGTTGGTGTTCTTGCCTTTACTTTTGCAACGGTAAAACCTTCTGTGACATATAGCATATTAGAAAACTCATTTATACGCTGATAGTAAGTGTTTGAACCAATAGGAAAATCTTTCAAAACTTCTAACATAAAGTCTCTATCTGACTCTTGTAGCGGTCTTAAAGAATATCCATTGCTTGCTGTTATTGTTGTCAATTTTTACCTCCTCCTGATACATGAATCTGCGATAAGAGTGCTTGCAAAGTTATAGTCGTACCGCTAGCGGTGTGTGTTACAACACAAGTTGCAAACTTTACGTTGTTGCCAGATAAATCTGTAATACTACCTAAAGTAAAAGCATTGCTTGAATCTGTTTGTTCTGTGCAAGCGCTTATGTAATCAGCGTTACTGTTACTTACATTTACATAGCTCCACCTTATAACACAAGTCTCTGAATTTATTCCATTATCAGCAGTAACTGTTATATCAAAGTTTGTTCCTGTTGGTGAATATATTGCACCATCATTTGTTGTCCATTGTGCAGTGTTACTAGGTGATGCAGTTAAAACTGTAGTTAATGCGCCAGATATTTGCGCTGAAGGCACTGCTACTTGTACTACTCCGCTTGCATTTAAGCCTGTTGTTGCTCTTACATAAGCATCATTTATGTTTGCAGGTGTCCTTGTGTTTGTTCCGTCAAATATACTGCCTGTTAATCTGTTACTACTGTCTATAGCGTTTGTAGCTCTCTCATGAGCATCTATCAACTGCTCTGCCGTTCTAACTGTACCAGAGTGCAATATGCTACCTGTAAACCTGTTGCTTGAATCTAAGACTGCGGCTGCTCTAGTTGATCCTGCTACTATAGTAGAGTTAGCTGTATTTCCTACCGTACCTGTATGATTTCCTGATGAAGTTCCAGTATGTGTCTCTCCTAGAATAGTTGCTGAACTTTTATTATCTACGTTAGCTAAACCTACGGTAGATTTATTTGGAGAGACTTCAACCCAATTAGATGAGCCAGTTGCACTTGCTCTATATTGTCTATTATTATCATTTGTGTCATACCACAAATCTCCGACTGCTGTAGCTGTAGGTGGGTTATCTTCCCTAAAGATAGTTATCTGCCTTTCATCTGCTACATTACCAAGACCAATACCTGCTTTTGTTAAAGTTGTAGATACCCATTCACCTGCAGTGACTTGATCTGCACCTACGGATTGCGCCCTATAAACTTTATTTCCATCGTTGGTGTCCATCCATAAATCACCTACTGCGGTTGCTGTAGGGGGATCGTCAGATGCAAAGGTCGTGACTTGTGCTTGATTCAGTACGTTACCTAATCCTATAGCACCTGCAGTTATGGAAGTTGCTACCCATTCTCCTGAAGTGACTTCATCATTGCCTGATGATGTTGCTCTATAGATTTTATTTCCATCATTAGAATCAATCCATAAATCGCCTGCGTTTACAGAAGTTGGTACATCATTTTGTAAAAAAGTTTTAATACCTGTTGCGTTAGCATTTAGAACTTCTGCAAGTGTTCTAGCAGTACCGCCTACTGTATGATTAACTTGAGATGTAAAATCAGAGAAAGAACCTGCGCTCAAGTGTCTTACCTTAAAATTATATTGCACACCTATCTCTAAGCCTGTTATTTGTTGTTTTGTAGAACCTTGATTTGCAAACATAGTGCTGTAGACAGAATCTGAATTTCTTTTAAACAATACTTCAGTTCCTATTATGTAAGGTGAACTAGCGTTTGACCATGTAACAGTTACAGATGTTGTAGAAAATACATCAACTGTAGTGCTGTCAGTCGCCACAGATAAACTGGTTGGTGGAGATAAAGCATAGTCACCAACTGTCAGAGTGCTACCTGATGCTACAGGTGTTTGATAATCAGACGTGGCAAAGTCATAAACTGATGATGCGGTTTCTTGTAAGACTAAGCCTACAGCAAGTGTTGGCACATCTTCGCTATCTTCTATGAGCATTTCAGCCGACATAACTTCAAATATTTTAGAAGTATAACCAAGCCTTTCATTTGTTATCATCACAGTATCATGTGGCTGTAATCTTAAGAATTTAAGGTCAACTACTGCACCTATAGTTGTTGCCAATCTTTGTTTCTTCAAAGATATTCTTTGCAGTCTTTGTGCCATTGTATGAGTAACAGTAAATGGCAACTGCTTTTCCATAGTTTTTACATAGTTAGGCTTATCAGAATTTGTGCCATTAGGTGTATCTTCGGTTAGAAATGTTGAATCTTGGTATATAGGTGCATCAGCAGCAATATAATTATTAGAACCGTCAACAAATACAGATTTAACAGTGTTGTATAAATCACCTGTACTAGATTTTGTGCTGACTTGTAGAGGACGTTGCAAATCGTCATCTGTAATAGTTAGAGAAGGTGTAGGGTGTGCGCCTGCATGAACTTGAAACTGTCCGTTAACATAAGACATTGATCCTGCCATAGATTGTAATACACCGTTCATAACTCCTGCACCATTAGCTGCAAAGTTCGTAAAACCATTCGCTGTATATCTTTTTTCTGTGGAACTACCATCTGCGAGTGTGACTGTTTCATCACATTTATTAGCTGCTGCTGTTATGCCCCCTGCTACATTTCCATCATTAATTTCACCGCTTTTAGCTTTCAACCCATAGGTAGTATCTGTCAAATAGTCTCTAATTATCAGTGCAGGATTATCGCTCCATGCTGTACCTCCACTGCCTGAGTTGAGTCTTGGGTCATAGACCTTTTTACCCTTAACAACAAAAGAAACATTAGGCATACCTCCACCAAACTTTTCAGCATCAAATACACACTGCATATATACATAAGCCATATCTGTATATTTATCATCAGACGTTATAGCTGCAAGTTGTGCATTCATAAATCCATCTACTGCTGTTTGTGAGCCATCTTGAAAGGTAAAACGAACTAAGCGACCACTGCCAAAGTCATTGGGATTTTCTGTATTTGTAAACTTTGAATTAGTAGCTGTAAAAACGTCAGAACCATTTGTACTTACTGCACTTCCAACTGTTAATGTTTCATCATTAAGTATGACTGCTTCAAGGCTGTTGACCTCATGTCCTGCTAGCACAAAAACCATGTGCAACAAATGATTGTCAGTTCCTGTAGTAGATATGTGAGTTATCGTTCCACCTACTCTAGTTTGACCATATATTATTTGTCTAGGCTCTGTAGGCGCACGTGCTGATACTTTAGAACCAAAGTTACCGCCTGTTGCACTTATCCCTTTGCTGAGTACACCTAATGCTAAAGTATAAGCAAATGCTTTTGCGGCTAAAGCTGCTGAGCCTTCTAGTGTAAAAAAGGCTGCTTCAGTAACAAATTTACTTTTCGCTAAAAAGGGTATTCTAGAAACTATAAAAATAACTGCTGCTATTTTTAGAGCTTTTTTTACTTTGTCACCCATTGATTCTCCATACTTTGAGGATATTTACATCATCATCTATAACAAGACCATCAGCATCAACACCTAATGAAGCATAGCCATCAAATACGAAAGCTAATTCTGTTTCTTCCTTGTGAACTCCAAAATCTCCTTTAGACATATATTGTATATCTATAGCATCTATACCACTTTTTAGTTCTATAGCGTTGTCTATAGCTGCTACCAAACCTTTACCCTTGCCATATTTAAAGATACTTTGCATTGCTTGTTCTTTTGTATGCCATTTCCAGTTACTAGGTAAAAGACTTTCGCCTGTAATGGCTTTTATGAATGTGTTTGTGAGATGTACACAATCCCATTTTCCCCATTCAAAAGGAGTGTACAGATTTCTGTTTACAACTGTGTCAAACTCTATTTCCCAATTTGGTAGCTTTTTCATTATCTTTGTGTGACATAATCATAAGGATCATCATGCAAAGAGCCACTACCGCTTTGTACGTCTTGTTTTTGACCCCAAGCTATTTGTTTGTCTTGTAATTGTTGTACTCTATTTAGTGATGTATCAGAAGAATCTATAAACTTTTGACTCTCTGCTGTATATCTTAGATTGCTTGGTCTTTCTAAATCTATCAATCTGTTCTCAGCTTCAACTGAAACAGTTGCACCATCCGTTGTGTCATCTATTGAAAGAGAAACCATGCGACCTGCAAAAACCTTTAGTACACCTGCTACTTCGTTGCTACCACCCATCAAAAAACCCATGAACACACTAATATCCCTGTTTTGATAGTTTTCAGTCAGAGCCATATTCAACACATCAGAGTCCATGCCAGACAGAGCAATAGATATACCTGTAGGCTTGAGGTCTAAAGTATCTTCAATGCTTGATATTGCAAGTAATGTACCTGCGCCTGTATAAGTTTCAGAGTTTATAATTAGATCATCATTTCCAGTCCAGACAAGTATGTCATCTGTATCAAACTCTGCTTTTACGGCAATAAAAAGTTCTTGATGGTCTTGTCCTAACCTTGCTTCTATTGCGCTATCTATGCCTGCTCTTGTAGCCATTAGACCACCTCAATACATCCAAAGCTGATGCCATATAGTGATCTATGGTCAGCATTCCAATCTACAGTATTATCTAATAGCCTAAACAAACCTTTTGGTGAATCAAATCTTACAAAGTGTCCAGTTGCTAATGTTGACCTTAACTTAGGCTCTGTTCTTACAGCATATTGATTTGGACTACCACTTGTCTCAGTTGCATCTTCTACAGCCATAACTAGCTGTACTGGATTAGCTGTGGCAGAAGATGCACCTAGCACACCAAGATAGTCTCCTTTCTTGATTCCTCCACTATTGCTACCTGATGTTTTTAAGTTAAGACCTGTTGCGCCTTTTACGTTCATTTGTACTTTGCAACCTGTGTTTGCAGAAGATGTGTTTACAAGAACACTATCAGTAACTACAACTGTATTACTTGTCTTAGTGGTAATCTTATGTGTTCCGTTGTTAGCATCATTTGTCATGCCTGTTATATGAATGAAGTCTCCAACTATCGCATTCGCGAATGTACTTGCATTTGCTTCTATGGTGTTTGTATTTGTGACTTCTAATGATACGTTGGTGTTAGATACCCTGTTCTCGGCGATTAGATGCGTTGTCGTGAAGTCTCCTGTGTTTGTTAAGGCATCAGGGTCAGCAAACTTAAAATGGTTTGTAGTGCCTTTTAATTGCATTAGAAAGGATTGCCACTCTACAGCCTGTGTTCTGTTTAGTGGTGGTAAAGATACTTGTGCTTGCCAGAATACAGCATCAAACTCTTGTGTTTTCTGTTTACCTGTAAACGGTGAAGCTGTTTGTCCTATTGCTCTGTATAAAGAAAACTCGCTACTGACAAAGTTAGGAGTGCTTGGCATATCTATTATTCTAGCCACCCATCAACCCCCTTCTGAATGAACCACCTCTAGCGGCTGCTTCTAATACTGCTGCTTTACTAGATTCTTGTATTTGTGGTAAAAGTTTTGCTACTTCTGCTCTAGCAGTAGCACCTACACCTAAAGCAAAGTTATTATGTTGTACTACAGTTACACCGCCTCCGCCTGATAAAGCGTTTTTGCTGTTCATGTTATTCATAATTGTACCACCTGTATTTGGTATAAATATTTCTGCTCCACGTTCACCCACTAAAGTTGGCATACCTTTCTGTACTCTACCACCACCTGCTTTAGCACCAACTGGTAGACCTACTGCGGTAAACATAGCATCCATTATTGGCTTGATAATCTGCATTTGTAGAGCAGAAGCAATGATTTGTCTTGCCATGTCTTTGAATAAATCTTTAAAACTTTTCATAGCATTTTCTCCATTCATAAGTGACTCTACAAAGTCATTTGTAAACTTATTAGTAGCTTCAGTTATAACAGGTTGCAATTCGGCAAATGCTGCTGTTAAACCATCTAATTCATCAGTTGTAGAGTCACCCTTAGGAGGTGTAATACTGCCTTCTTGTGTACCTTCTGTTTCAATAGTAGGTTCTACTGGTATCTGTGGTCTCCTGCTTTTTATACTCTCTATGAGTTCATCAATTCTTGTGTTGAAAGATTCAGTATCAAGCGTTAAATCTATAGGCTCTATATCGTCATTGAAGGGTAGTTTGTTTAGGGCTTCTATAGCTAAGTTTACAGAGTTTTGTATAGGTTCAACTATTGAGTTGAATGATTCTATAATAAATAGTTGGAATCCAGTTATTGCAAGTCTCAATCCATCTAGTACATCTTGTGAACCTCTTACAACAAGATCAATAAAAAAACCTAATTTGCTTGCTGCTTGCAAAGCAAAAGTGACTATGTTGACTAGATGTCCTGCTAATTTTCCTAATCCTTCCGTAAAATCAGTTGTCCCTGCGACACCATCTGATAAAGTTTTTGCTAAATTAGTCAAAGCCTCATTTAAGCCTGCTTTACCTATACTATCAGATGCTAAACTTAGCTGATCTTGTAGATTTGACGTTGCACCTGAGAGTGTATTTAATCTTTCTTCAATAGCTGTAGGAAATCTAGTTCTACCTAGATTTAATAAAAATTCTCCTATAGCTTCCCCTGTACGGTCTATTGTTGTTTTTTGTCCTTCAAAACTTACTTCAATTTCATCCCCCATCAGCTTTGCTTTGATACCAAACTGCTTGAGCATTTCCATTTCGCCAGTCGTTGCGTTGAAGGTGGCTTGTGCTAGTTGGGTTATATCTTTTCCCATACCTGCCGCTAAATTACCAAATGCTTTTAAATTTTCTGCATTGGGTTCTATACCTGCTTGGAAAAACCTAATAAAAGATTCTGTAACATTTTTTAACTGAAAGGGTGTCGTTTTGGTAAATTCTGTGACAGTCTGCATCGCTAATTTAGCGTTTGGTGCTGATCCAGTAACTGCTCTAAGTGTAGCTTCTAAATCTTCAAAACTTCTAGCGGTATTCACTATACCTTTAATTGCAAGACCACCACCTATAAGAGCAAATGCCTTACCCAAGCCTCTAAAAGAACTTGTGACAGTCATAGACTTTTTCTGAGTCACATCAAGGCTTCTATTAACTTGATCCAAGCCCTTACGCAGTTTAGTTGTCTCTGCCTTTATTTCTATAATTAGTTGATCAACTGTTGACATTAGTCTGGGTATAACTCCATTAAATTATCTAGCTCATCTTTAGATAAAGGTTGTTCAGGTTCGCTTGTGTGAAATTCTGTGAAGCCTTCTATAGCATTATTGATCTCACAGACAGAACTGTTCCAAAACTCAGATGGTTGCATACCAATCATTCCAAAACAAATCTGCATATATCTTTTTATGGGTAGTTTATCATCTACCCTAACTCCTTTTTTTGTTCTTCTGGAACAGCATCATCTGGCATCAAAGAGCCAGTCAGGATTTCCGCTACAGCTTTAGTTGAAGGAACTAAACCTGCATTTTGTACTATTTTTTTAACATCATTTTCTTGCACATCTTTACCTCCACCCCTTATGGCAGGTAATAATACAGCTATAATATCCTTCATACGGATATCTGCTTCACCCATGTTTTGTGCCAACTTTATAATGCCACAACCTACCGCATCTTCTATTTGGATTATAGAATCTATAGTCAATCGTGTTTTATAGGTTTGACCGCCTAAATCTATTTCAATCTCGCCCTTTAGTGGGTTTGTCATCTGACTTCTCCTGTTTTGTACTTGCCATTGCAAGTTTGATTGTTAATACATCGTCTCTTTCATCTAGTGAGCAAGACGATACTTTATAGGACTTACCATCTACTTTTACGTCAGATGGGTCTTTTCCTAACTGGTTGGCTACTTCAAGGACATCCCCATTAAGCATAGCAGGGATGTCGCCCTTAGTACCTTTGACTGTTACTGATTGCCAAGCCATTTATTAGACTGTAGCAAACGTAATCGCACCTGAACTTTCAAAAGACATACTGTAAGTAACTTCTCCATTATACTCACCTGCATATTCAACAGATGTAACTTGGAAGCCACCAGTAAATGTACCAAAGTCAGGAACTAAGAACTGATAATTATCTATAGTGTCAGCTAGTACATTAGTCTTGATAGTTGCTTCACTGGCTGCATCTGTAAATACACCACTGCCTGAAACACTAATAGACTGTACACCTGCTGCCGCTAACATTGTTCTGTTATTAGAACTGTCTTTGTTAGTAACATCAACTGACTCGTTATTGATTGTAAGGCTTGTTGATCTTAAGCCACCGATTGTTGTAAAAGTCTCAGGTGATCCACCGTTACCGACTTTCATAAGCATCGCACTACCTTTTTGTGCTGCCATATTCATTCTCCAATTAAGAGAGCATAAGTTACTTACTCTCTAATTAAACAAGCCTTCTGGCGACCTAATTTTATAGAAACAGCTAGTTAAGAAGTTCCTAATATAATGGCTCGGAATCGCATGACACCGTGCCTTGTTATCCCATCTGGGTCAATAAGTATATCTCCAAACTCAAACCTTACATTAATAAGATTGAAGCCTGTAACACTTAAACTGTAATCATGCAGTAAATCGTGAATCCTGTCCATTATTTCTTTGGTCTGCTTACTGCCTTTGTATTGTGACCATATATCAAAATTCACTGTATATTCACTTCCGTCTACATCTTTGGTGGAATAATCTATTGAACTATCTCTGCCTATCGTTACAAATGGGTAGCTGTTACCTTCTTGTACTTCGTCATAAATACCTGCACCAAGACTATTCGTAAGGGTAGAGTCATTGTTTAACCTTGAATATATAGCACTTTGTATAGCGAATTGTCCTAAAGCCATTAGTCTACATACCCCCCTTCTTTGAATATTCTTTTTATCTTTGGTCTGTTTCTTTCCAAAGCAGGTTGCATGAAAGGTCTAGGTCTGATATTTGATGTACCAAACTCAAGATGTGGTGCGTATGGTGCAGATGCTATAATTTGTCCTACAACTGAAGTACCTTGTTGCTTTACGTTAGATGTGATGTTGCTCACCAAAAAACCTGTATCTGATGCAGGTGGCTCGCCTTCCGCAGAAGCTGTATGTTGTCTTCTAGGATTATACTTTTGATAGGTTATACCAGTGCCACCTTTTAGTATGCTTTCTTTTGCTGTACTTTCTACTAGCATTGTTGATCTTTGTACTAACTTTTTAAGATGTTTTTCAGGGTTATCTACTATTCTTTTCTTTAGTTTCTTTTGAAAACCTTGTAGATTTTGTATGCCACTTTTAGCCATTACAGAGCCACCCCTAACTCACACTCTAACTCTAAATATCTGTTGCGATTATCTATATTTTTGATGTATTTAATGTTGTAGTTGTCGCTGTCGTACCTTATACGGAAATTAGTACCTATGTCACGCCTGTAACGTATCGTAATTAAATGAGTTGTCTGTTCCTTAACCTGACCCTGCTTTAAGGTCTCATTGCCCCTTACAGGCTCTATATTTGCGTACAAATTAGATAGGGTTGTAAAACTTTCTGTGAGTCCACCGCCTGCATCTCTGGTATTGGTAGGTTTCTGTAACTCTACCTCAAACCTCATTTTGCCAATACTCATTAGCCAATAGCCATTAATGCACTAGAACCAAGACCACTATGAATTACATAAGGTGCATATAGGCTTTTCATAAGCGTTGGTGCGCCCTGTGCTTCATACATATCGCCTCTATGCTCATACATATACGCTATGTGCTGTAGCATACCCATTCTGATAGGCTCTGGTATAGCGTAGGCACTTGCATAACCTGCCACATAAACAACTTCTATAGCGTTGGCTACTCTTAGTGCTGTTGGAAAAGTTTCGCCTGTTCTAAGTACAATCCTTGCAGGCTCTCTCTGTGTATCAACATAATACTTAGTAGCTGCCATAGTTGTAGCTGTATCGCTGTCATTGTAGGTCTTTACAGAAGTTACGCTTTGCACTGGCGATTTAGGTAACACCACATAATTTTTATAATAATTAATGTCTGGTGCTGTACGCATCCCTTCCCATAGTGGATTCTCTGTATCTAATGCCGTATCTATATTTAAGGTTATGGTTTGTTGCATCAAGGCTCTGTTCATGTGTTCTTCTGCGAACTGCCTTGCCGCTATGATTAAAGGCTGTACTACCCTTTCATCAGTAGCATCATCAACTCTTAAATATTCCTTGACCTCTTGTAAAGATAAAGGCTCTGCTGTGGGTTCTGTGGTTACTTTAAATCCTGCCATTACACTAATGCTCCAAATATGCCTGACGTTATAGCAACCCCATACAGACCCCATATAAGGTACTCCATTCGCACGAAACGAGCCGATCCTGACTCTAACCTCTTCTCAAGGTTTTCGTACCTTATAGCGCAAATCTGTTCGTGCAGTTCTAATGCACTAACATCACTGCTTGGTTTCTTCTCCTGATTCATCTATAACTTCAACTCCATCCTTTTCCTCAACGGTTTCGGTTTTATTGATCTCGTTGTCCATAATCCATTGTTTTCTACGCTCGGTGTTGTTGGCATTGTCGTCTATGTCTAACTGCACTCTTATCAATGCGCCTTGCAACTCTTCACGTTGCTTTTGATAGTCTAGCAGTCTTGCAAAATTTATCTTTCCCTGATCGGAAAATGTGTTTGCATCCACTTCAACAACCTCGCCATCTTTCTCATACTGAAACGTAGGTTTAGGGTTTTCGTTTGAATTATCTTTGGTATCTACCATGTCTTTCTCCTAAGTTAAAAATATAATCATAGCATACTGGCTTCATTTGCACTCTTTTTTGCAGCCTTTACTTCATCTGTCCATACTGCATTCGCGATTGCCTGTACTTCTGCTGATTCGCCAGATATGTCCGTGTCTGTATGTGTAAATGAATCATCATCATTTTTAACTGTACTTACACACTCAACTACGTGCCTGTGAAAAGACCTAGTAAGCTCTACTCCATCTTCTTTAATTACTGTAGCAGTACGAACTTGTATGTCTTTGTATTGACCTACTATTTCTATTTTATCTTCTTCTGTTGTTTTTGTTATTGCCATTTTTTTCTCCTTGCCTAGAATCCACTAAGCATAATTATTAAGCTACAAAGTATGTGAAATCCATAAAGCAAATTGTGTCTGTATCAAACATATTTGCATTACAATTTCTATCACTACTTGTATTTCCGTTATTAGATTCTATCCTTACATAGTTTGAATTAGACACACCCCTAACATAAATGTCATTTTTAGCTGTAGCCGCACTTTTTATCATAATTACTCCTATGGGGTCATAGTTAGAATGATTACCTATGTTATAAGGTAATCCCTGTAGATTGATTGTTGCACCTGTAAAACTTCCTATTGTTGAAATACGAAACTGGCAGGTTACTCTTACTTGTCTACCTATTTTTGTATAGTAGCCATTTCTATAATTATAAGCACTAGCACTAGCATCAGAAGCTACAGCAGGTGTCCAAGTACCTTCTTCATAATCGTCAAGTGAGTTAGCTGCTGCTGAGTCTCCATTGAAAGCAATACCTTCTCCATTTATTCTAATTATTTCAGTATCAGCAACTTGAAACTGATGATAGCCATCAGAGTGCATGATGTGCTTTTCATCATCATTACCTATCTCTAAGTTACCTGCTGAAATATGTCTTATTTCTGTTACAGCTAATTTACCGTCAGCTTGCAGTACCATTTTTTTAGATTCAGAAGAAGTACCATTAAAAAAGTCTATATTTCCTGCGTTATCAACTCTAACTGTCGCATTACCAACAAGCGAACCACTATTAAAAACTTTCATATATAACCCTGCACCCGCAGCATTATTGTCTGTAGCATCTATTTGTATTCTTTGGACTCCTGTGCCTGAAGTGTGAAGTATATTTGCAGGACTCGCAGTTCCTATACCTACGTTTCCATTAGCTAAAATGTTTACAGTAGAATTACCATTATTAGTAAAAAGTTGTAAAAATCCTGATGTAGATGAATTACCTACATAAGAATTTTGACCATTCTGTTCTAAATGTAAATCTGCATCTGAATTTTTTATATTCAGTACAGGAGCAGATGCTTTATAAACTGTTACGAGTCTATTTGGACTCGTAGTTCCTATACCAACTTTTCCGTCTGACTTAATAGTTAGCCTTGAACCTGCTGCTATAGTATCTGTACCACTGTTGTCCTGTGTAAAGAAATTTATATTTGTTGGATAGTAGTTTGATGTTCCTGTGTCCCAATTTGCATCTGCATCAAATGTTATCTTTGCCCCTTGATACGGAGGTGAACCGCCTGAGTCAGAACCTTCTGCGCTTATAACTGCTATGTCGTCACCAGAAACTATTGAAGCGTCTGTATGCCAAAAAGATAGATCAGCAGGTGTGTCGTTAGTGCCTGCACTTTTTATAACAGCCGATACATTAAGAGTAGAAATTCCTGCCACAGATAACGTACTGTCCAACGTAGTAGCACCTGTCACATCAAACGTACCTGCTATGTCTATGTTGGTATCTATCTTGGCACTGGTGACTGCGTTGTCTGCGATCTTTGCTGTGGATATGTTGCCATTGGCTATCTTAGCTGTTGTGACTTGTAGGTCTGCCAAATGTACTGTGTCTATAGAACCGTCAACGTACTGGTCTGAATCTACGGAGTTGGCTGCCATCTTAGCAACCGTTATCTGTGCATCTGCTATGTGTGCAGTGTCTATGCTTCCGTCTGTGTAGTGTTCTGAGTCTATGGCATCATCAGCTATCTTTGCACCTGTTACCGCATCAGCGTTGATCTTTGCGGTAGTAACAGCATTATCGGCAAGCTCTGCAGCAACAATCGTTCCGTCTGCTAGTTTGTCTGCGGTTATAGAACCATCTTCTATCTGTTCGCTTTGTACTTTTGTGTTAGCCACCTTTCAGTTCCTCCACTTCTTTTTTAAGGGTTTCTATTTGTTCTTGTTGTTCTTGGATAGCTTTTACTAATCTAGCTTCCCACTTTCCTAAAGCTGTTAATGTTTTAAAACCATTATCATCTTCCCCAACCATATCAGAATAAATTTCTTCTACTTCTTGCGCTATAAATCCTTCTTGATGTCCACCACCTCTTGATTCAATGTAATCAAATTCTACAGGTCGCATAGAATTAATTTTATCTAATTGTGAAGGAAGGTCAGTGATATTTTCTTTTAATCTGCTGTCTGAAAATGTTCCAAAAGCTGCCTGTCCTGTACCATTGGCATTTATTTGTCCAGAACCAGTAGCTCCGTTATTAATCATAAATCCTAAAAAAAGCTGACCTGTTGAAGCAGTTGTAGATGCTTTTTGTAACACTTGTGCAAATCCACCTTCAACAGCCCCATGTACACATAATGATGCATCTTGTGGATTGGATGTAGTTTTAATTAATACTTCTCCATCAGAATTAATACGCATTCTTTCTGCATAACTATTTGCGTTAATAGTTTGAAAAGCTAAATAACCGCTTCTTGCGCCAGCAGACTGATAATTTCCTTCCTTACCCCCAATAATCTTAGCTATACCTTGAGCTGCATCTGTTCTGAACTCTATATTTATTCTATCGCCAGTATTATTTTGATCGTTAGAACTTTCTACAATAAGAGCTGTTCCGTCTGCTCTTTTAACATGTAATGTTTCAGCAGGACTCGTAGTTCCTATACCTACGTTTCCAGAAGAAGCAATACGCATTCTTTCTGCATTATTGGTACGGAATGACATAGCACTTTGATACGTTTTTATCTGTTCTCTGTCAGCATCACCATTAATACCCATGTTAAGTTGTACTTCAGAATTTGAAGCACTACCTAAAAGGTCTATAACAGCATCATATCCAGTACTACCACTAGCAGTTGATGTGATAGACAACTTATTATGTGCGTTGCCACTCTCCATGTGTAATAAAGAAGAAGGACTCGCAGTTCCTATGCCTACGTTTCCAGAATTATCTATAGTCATTCTGGTGCTAGAGTTTGTTAAGAATGCTAAATCTGCATCAGCATAATTAGTAACAAACATTGTAGAATTTCCAGTAGACCCAAAGCCTACATAGCCTAAATCTGTGCCACCACTATCTTCAAAAAGAACATAAGGAGTTGCTGCATTACCTGAACCATTACTATCTTGTATAGTTAATTTAGGAGTATTAGAAGCTACGTGTAAAACTGATGAAGGACTCGTAGTTCCTATACCTACGTTTCCGTTGCCGTCATTGATGACTAAGTTTTGTGTGCTTGTTGAGGCAGCACCACCTATATAAAGATAATCATTTTGTACCCCTATATAGCCTGTAGTGTCATCATCTTTTAGTTCTATAAACCCGTTATCGTCTGTACTATGAAAATGAGCCATAGTGTTTGTTGTGCCAGAGTTTACATCTAGTTTTGCACTTGGACTTGCATCCCCTATACCAACATTGCCTGCACTGGTAATCCTCATGCGTTCTGTGTCGGCAGAATAAAACCTAACACTATTGCTAGTGCTAGTGCCATACTCTACAGACCCAATATCTGAACCAATTCTTGCATCAGCAGTTTTTGCAAAGATATCGCCAGAACTGTCTATTCTCATGCGTTCTGTGTTATCAGTTTTAAACTGGATATGTCTTGAACCAACTGCCTGTATACCAATACCATTGCTTGCATCAGCATAAACTTCACCAGTTACAGTTCCGTTTACTTCTAAATCTACAAGACTTCCGCTAGTGCCATCTAGGGTTATCGTTGTAAAACCGCTATAGCTGTTTGGTGATGTAGTTCCTATACCCAGATTCGCACCTAATATATTTATATCTCCTGCACCATCAAACTCAATCCTTTCAGCATCATCTGCTATACCTATAGATGTATCATCTGCCATAACTATATTTCCAGTCATAGTACCGCCTGCCAGTGGTAGCTTTGTGGCTATGGAGTTAGTGACCGTAGTTGAGAAGTTGGCATCATCACCCAATGCCGCCGCAAGCTCATTAAGCGTATCTAAGGCGCTTGGTGCTGAATCTACTATATTGGCTACCGCAGTGGTAACAAATGCAGTAGTGGCGATTCTAGTAGTGTTATTGCCTGCGCTCTGCGTAGTGGTGGTAGGGTTGCCGCCTAGAGCAACGTCATCTGCTATCTTAGCTGTGGTTACCTGATCGTCAGCTATGTTTGCTGTCAATACTGCATCGTTTGCTAATACTCTTGATGTTACCTTTGTGTTTGCCATATTATCCTATTTTTACTGCGACCAATGGTCTGCCATCTTCCATAGTTGTCCATATCTTGCCGACGCATAATTGGTATTCTTCAAACGTAGGTGTAGATTTGGCAACCGCTTGTATTCCTGTTCCGTTCTTTTGTGGATAGACGTAATCACCCACATTGAAACTACCTGTTATGTTTACTGGTACTTGACCACTAAATGCTATCCTGTCTACATTTACTCTTGCGGCTTCCATTCTTTTTTCCCAATCTTTAAAATCGTCTGTTTTAGTAGTCTTTGTATCATCTGTAAATTTAGGTTCAGGCTCTGATTCTGTCCACCAAGTATCGCCACCCACATAAGAAGGGTCTGTTGATTTAATTACAAAACTATTTGCTTCACTAAATTTCTTAGTTAATTTGCCATCAGAATCAACACCTACTACATCACCTTTTGCTATATCACCGCAACTATCAGACTTAAGCATATATTCCGCATAGTCAGCACCACTTGCGTTTACAGTACCGCCTGCATTTATAGACCTATTATTACCAGTATGTTTTCCTACTTTCATTGCGGCGGTAGTTGTGGCATAACCTGTTGCTTGTACCACTTCCATCAATACACTTACTGCGTTTGATGCTCCGCCCTGACCTACAAAGAAATAATTTCCATCAGATTCACCTGAACCATAAGTTAATCTTAGACCGCCTTTACCAACACCAGTATTTGCAGTACCTCCTATACATACACTTTTGGCGGTAGTTATTCTCATAGCCTCATCATTTATGACACTAAAAATCATAGGCAATCCACTACTTAGTCCTTTTAAGTGATTACCTGTTGCATCATCAACGTAGATTTCAAAAACTTTACCACTAGAGCCAGTGTCTGTTAGTCGTAGTGTTGCAATTCCATCTTTTTCAATTTCAAGACCTGAACCATTTGTGAAAGCAGGACTCGTAGTTCCTATACCTACGTTTCCGTTCGTTCCTACAAAAAAGCGTGAAGCAGCATTGGTATTATCATATAGAATAAATCCATCTGATATTCCACCATGAACTCCTAATCGCCATTCTTGTGCATCATTTTCAAAACCTACTTGCACAACAGCGTTTGATGCAGTATTTTCTAAATGTAGCTTTGATGCAGGACTTGCAGTTCCTATACCTACGTTTCCAGAGCTGTCTATGACAATGTTAGTGTTGTAAGCTGAATTGTAAGAATTACCTAGATAAAGATAATTTGATGCATCATTCCATCCTAGAAAACCAAACGCACCACCTGAGCCACTTTCGCCTATGTTAATCAAGCGATTAGTACCAAAAATATTTACGTCACCTCCAAACTCTCCTCCTGCATTGAAAGTAGCAGCACCTGCTTTAGACATATCCAAAGTCAGAGCTGTTATGACAGAACCACCGTCATCCCCTTTGAAGATAATATCCTCGTCTTGAACTATAGACTGTATTATCAGATTGCTATTTTCTTCCAGTATGCTTCCGTAATGCAAAGAGCCATCGTAAAAATGAACCTCTCCATTATCATCAGCACTTAGTCTAATTTCTCCTGCTACATCTAGTGTTAAATCCCCACTAGAAAGGTCTATTTCTGTGCCATCAATAGTGATGTTGTCTACAACTACACCTGCGTTAGAAACAATACCACCATTGAAGGTAGCTT
>Ga0180120_10000209_pt1 | contig 29986 bp, 29 predicted proteins | sample CPBDNA_3_FD_129677 | JGI IMG/M metagenome (GOLD analysis project Ga0180120, IMG submission 129677) | Freshwater to marine salinity gradient microbial communities from Chesapeake Bay, USA - CPBay_Spr_31_0.2_DNA (version 2) (version 2) | ecosystem: Environmental > Aquatic > Marine > Coastal ... | reverse complement strand
GAGCGACGTCTACCACAAGATGGAAAACTTCAATTTAAAAATCCAAAACCTACTAATACAGATGATGAAGATATTGATGTTCGTTTTTCAGTTTTGCCAGCTAAAGAAGGTGAACGTGTTGTTATGCGTTTACTTGCAGCAGGTCCAGATTTAGGATTAGAACAAATTGGTTTGGCAGATGAAGACTATAAAAATTTAATAAGTGCTATTTCTTCTCCTCAAGGTATGGTGCTAGTCACAGGTCCTACAGGAAGTGGAAAAAGTACAACTCTTTATGGATGTTTAAAAAAAATTAATAAACCAGGAACCAATATCATGACAGCAGAGGATCCTGTAGAATTTTATTTAAAAGGAATTGGCCAAGTTCAGGCTAATGAGGAAATTGGACTTACTTTTGAAAATATTCTCAAATCTTTCTTAAGACAAGACCCAGAGGTAATATTGATAGGAGAAATTCGAGATCAAAACACAGTTAATATTGCCATCAAAGCTGCATTAACAGGTCACTTGTTACTAAGCACACTTCATACTAATGATGCTGTTTCCACTGTAGTAAGGTTAACTAATATGGGCGTTCCAAATTTTATGGTAGCATCAGCTTTAAGCCTAATAGTTGCTCAGCGTTTAGCCAGAAAAACTTGTCAAAATTGTTTAATAGAAGATGATAAAGCAACAGAATCGGGAATGATTAAAATAGGTTTTACAAAAGAGGAACTCGCAACATTTAAACCTCAAAGAGGGGGAGGTTGCGATGACTGTAATGGTAGTGGTTATAAAGGCAGGCAGGGAATTTATGAGGTGTTAAAGAAAACGCCCGAGATAGAGTCTGCTATTCTACGAGACGCAAGAGCAGATGAATTATTGGTCGTTGCTAAAGAAGGTGGATTTAAAACTATGCAAGATATTTGTCGAGAATTCATAAAAAAAGGTATAATTGACGTCCACGAATATTCGAGAATCTTAATAGTATAATAAAATGACAACTTTTTCATATTCTGGTGTTCAAGCAGGAAAACGAGTTTCAGGAATTGTAAGCTCTTCTGATATAAAGGCAGCTTCAATACAGCTTAGACAAAAAAAAATTATTGTTACTGGAATTAAGAAATCAGAAAATTCTAAGAAAGATCCTAACCAAATAGAAGATATTCCTATGAGCAATGCTCCTATTATTTTTAAAGGTGGGAATATTTATTTAAATTTTGGACCTTGGGCAACTGTTCCTCCAAAAGAGATTTTACAGTTTACTAAAAAAGTTTCCACAATGATTAAGGCAGGACTACCTATTTTAGAATCTATTACCATGATACGTGATCAGACAGTACACATGAAGATGAAACAAACAGCACATGCAATTATAAAAGATCTTAATGCAGGAAATAATTTAACTGAGGCCTTCAAAAAACATTCCAAAATTTTTGATAATATTTATATAAATATGATTTCTGCAGGTGAGGCCAGTGGTAAGCTCGATGAGTTTTTAGCTAAATTAGTAGAGTTATTAGAAAAAAATCAAAAAATTAAAAGTGGCATTAAGAGTGCATTATTTTATCCAGTTATGCTTTTAAGTGTTGCCACAATCATTACTATTTTTATGTTATGGAAAGTAGTTCCAGTTTTTGAAAAAATGTATGCATCCATGGGGGTAAAACTTCCAGCAGCAACATTAGTTATTGTAGATGCTAGCCGCTTTATTGCTGATGGTGGAAATATGCTGAGAGTAATACTAGTAATTTTTGTTATTCGATTTGTTTATAAATTTTTATACAAAAATATTGAATCTTATAGGCACATGATGCATAAAAGATTTTTAAAATTTCCACTCTTTGGAGACCTGATTACGAAATCAGTTATATCTCGAATGTGTATGATTATGGCCAATCTTTCTAGAGCTGGTGTAAGTATCATCGATACTTTAAAAATCTCTAAATCTGTTACAACTAATTTAGTGTTTGTTTATGCGTTAGATAGGATAGGCAAAAAAATTATTACTGGTACCCCTCTTTCTGAGTTGCTCAAAGAAGAAGTTCATATATTTCCTTTGGCCTTATCTCAACTAACTGCCGTCGGGGAAAAAACTGGTAATATGGAAGAAATGTTTCAATCCATCGCTAATTATTATGAAGAGGAATTTGATTCAGTGGTTGCCGCACTTTCATCTATTATCGAACCGCTCATGATCGTAATTATTGGGGGCATTATAGGTTTGTTGATGGTTGCTCTTTATATGCCAATCTTCAGTATTGGAAATGCTGTGGGGTAAAGAATAGAGCGAAAGATCATTTTATAAAATAATAATTAATTTATAATGTAACTATTTTGAAAAATAAGAATCAAAAAGGTTTTAGCATTTTAGAGTTACTCGTTGTTATTGGAGTTGTATCTATTGTTGCGGCGATAGGTATGCCAGCTATTAGTAATTTTGGGGTAAGTGAAAGCTATCAGAGTGACGTGGCTGTCATCCGGTCTCAGTTCAACCATGTTAGACAACTTGCGATGGAAAATGGAAATGCTTATCGTATTAAAGTGGTAAACAACCCATCCAATGATGATTTTGAAGCAGAATTAGAAGTGTATCGAGACGAAAGTATAAATAGATTTAATACTCAGTTCCACAAAAACTCTTCTCCATCATGCTCACAATTTTCAGGAGTCGGGAATGGGGGGGTAAAAATAGAAACAATTACCAAGGGTCTCGAGCATATCACTATCTCTAAATGCACTTCTTTAACCGGAGGAAGCTGTACGGCTGTGACTTCTGCTAATAATTTTTTCTGTATATTGCCAGATGCATCTGGTCCAGAAAATGCGAGAGCTAAAATTGAAGCTACCAAAAGAGCTGGAGGAAAAGAAGATTTTTTTCATGTATATGAATCTGGTTTTTTTAATATTGGAGACAGAATTCAGTAATGAAAAATAAAAAAAATCAAAAAGGATTATCCATTGTTGAGGCTATCACTGCAGCATCCATTTTAGCTCTATCCATAATTGTTTTTATGACATTGCAGTCTCAACAAGAACAGCGATTTACCCTCCTTCGTAAATTTGATAAAGCAGCCTACGCAGTGGATTTAATGTTTGAGGAGTTAACGGCAGTCTACAACCCTGTTCCTATTCAATATGGAACTCCTTTAGTCAATGCCAATACTACCCCGGGCAATCAAATAGTTATTAAGGGATTAACATCTCTCCCTGATGTCGGAGACCATTTTATTATATCGGGCGTAGCTGGAACTTATGAAATTACATCTAGGACAGCGTTAAGTAGTAATACCAGTACTTTGACTATTGAAAGAGAGGATATTCCAAGCGATTCTGTAAATAAAAATTTGGCAGGATCTGCTAGTGCTAATGCTGCAGTTACATTCACAATGAATGCCAATGGTTCTCTAGAAAAGTACAATACTTTAGACCTTCTTAAATTTGAGGATACTGTTTATCAAAATACGTTAGCGACAGACGTAAGAGATAATTTAATTAAGTGGGGCGGTTTATTGAATGAACACCTGGGAAGGTCTTTAGAAAACGATAAAAGACTCATTGAAGTTTCAGATGTAACTATCAATATTCCAATTGATGATAATAATGATGGGATCACAGATCAGATTTCTGGAGTAGACCAATTTACTGTATCTACAAAAACACAAGTTACTATTCGTATCAAGCAAGATGATGTCGAAGAAATTTTTAGAAGGCACTTTACCAATGGATCTTAAAAATAATAATTTTTTTCAATTAGGTTTTTCTTTAGCAGAGGCTTTAATGGCAGTAATTATTTCCACACTTGTCATGTCAACTTCTTATTATATTTACAACAATTTTCAAAAAACATTTGTTAGACAAATTAACCATAATGTCATTAAGCAAGAAGTTCGTTTTGCTGTTCATAACCTGCAAAAAGATCTTAAAGTAGCTGGATATAAACACATAGATTCTGCTGATAATATTCAAAGAGCAATTCATTTAGAGGACAGTGATGGTAACGATGTTTCAGACAATAGCGAAGCAGATACTGTATATGCCTGCTTAGATACACTAGATAATAGCAATAATATTCAGAGAAAAATTATTCGCTATGAACTTAGAAAGGAACAGTCAACGGATGCTAATAAAACAATTCTTATGAAGCAGGTTTATAATACAAACAATTGTGTTGATAGTTCTGAAGTTGGCACATTAACATGGCTCCCGGTTGCTAAGCATTTTAAAAAATTTAAAATAACTAAGTCTAGTAATAATATTTTAAACTTTGAAATACAAATGGAAGATCCTGCTGGTCAAGTTATAGAAAAGTACAATGCAGCAGCTTTTATGAGAAATGTTAGTTATGGAACGAATTAATGAATAAAAATCAAGAGAAAGGCTTTGTATTAGTATTTGTGATTGCAGTTGTCGCAGCCTTATCTCTTATGACCGCTTCTATGAATTTTTATTACGACAGTGCTTTAAAATCAGTCACTAGAAACTCTGTCTATCAGCAAATTAAATTAGCTTCTGAGACTGGTATTCAGGTAGGAAAGAATTGGGTATTATCTGAATTAAATAAAGATCAATTTTCGCTATTAGACATACAAAATGATTTTCATATTAATAATTCAAATAATCAGTGTTTAAATCGTCACGGCTACACTGATAGTACAAAAGATATTTTTTTTTCAAAAAGAATTTCAGGAAACCTTGGTACAGATAATTCAAAATTTGAAAATATAGAGTATGAAGTGTTTGTTCAACGATATGCAGATGTAATTAAGTCTATTTATTTTTCAGGTACAGGCAGTGCAGGAACTAGTTTCGATAGATCCGCTGCCTATGTAAGAAAATTTAAAGATTTTCCAAATACTTCATTCACAGTAGAAATGTGGATCAAAAATATGCACGAAGATGATGATACCTATAATATGCATGCCTGGGAGTGGGGCAGAACTTGGGATGTTGTATTTAAAGTTTGGCGAAGTAACATTTCTGACCCTCACAGTTTTTCTCCAAGAATAGGAAATCTTCAGCTTCCCGTTGAAGGAACCGAAAATCCTGGTGACGCGGTAAGAAAAGAATGGACCCATGTTGCTTGGGTTTGGGATGGAGGAAGCAGTACAGGAAATGTAAGAATTTATCAAAATGGATCTTTGACTGGAACTTGGACGCGTAACGTCCCAGAATATAGTAGCGATTATGGAGATACTAATACTGTAGGCCAATTATCATCCTCAGAAAATTATCCTCTTGTAATAGGTGAGGGTACCAATGGTTTTTCTGGTGCAAATGTATTGTCATCGGCTGAAAGTGGATCTGTTAAATTTCAAGGAGTACCTTGGCTTGGAAATATTGTTGAAGTTAGATTTTGGAATGTTAGTAGAACGCAAGCAAATATAGCTGACAATTTTAGAACTAGGTTAACTGGTGCTGAACCAGGACTAGTTAGTTATTATAAATTTAATGAAGGCACAGGCTCTACTGCTTTCGATTATAATACTACCAGAGCAGCTGACAGAAAAAATGATTTATCTATATTGGGCTTTACCAGTCAGGGAACGGAATGGCGAGAAGATACAGTTAAATACCAAGTCGTCACAGACCAAAATACAACACCAACACTTACCGTTCCTCCAGGAGAAGATATTGCTTATTACAGAATCTTGTCATGCGGAATAGGTCCAGAGGGGCAGTTAATCCCATTAGAAAGCATTGTTTCAGCGCCAGTGGTTCAGGGAGGAGTAGGGGACGGTGAAATTTCAATTAATCCTTCAGAAGTAACATTTACTTATCCTGGTTTTTCTCCTGTCCGAGCTGAATTTAGTTTTTACTCAGATGGATCAGAAAACTCTATTTACATGAGTGGAGAGGATAGCTTAGATATCACTACTTTGTCTGGTTGGACTAAGACCCAATCCTTTACAAACAATACATCGCCCTTAACACTCACTCCACCATCTGGTACTTTATCTGTGACTGACATTAATAATGCGTTGGCTAATGTTTTTTACAAAAATTGTTCTAAAGATCACGATTGTTCTGCTACTCCCGAAACTTATACGCCGGGAACTAGAAGGATTAAAGCAAAACTAATTTATCTCAATTCGGCATTCAACCAGGAACTAGGTATTACAAAAAATTTAGCATCCAGAAATAAAGTGGTTTTAACACCTACCTCATGGGTTGCTAAATAAATTTGTAAAAATTATTTTTAATCTTTAATTTTCTTAATTTATAACTTAGACCAAAAACTACTGTTGATATCAGGAGATAATTTTTTCATTCGAAGGATCATCAATTTTGCTTTATCAAACAATATAGGATCTTTTGCTAAGTACTTTTTCATTTCCTTATTTCGTGTTATTAAATAAGCAAAAAGCTCTGCCTTATCCTCAAATTCGTTGTTCATGGCATACTTGCTAATAAAGCCCTTTTTATCATTTAATAATTCGCTGAATTGGGCTTTTAATTTTTTTTTGCTGTAAGGGAATTTGTTTATTTTAACCCACTCTTCATCTAAGACAGCTTTGGTTAATGCACTGTCTATAATATGATAAAACTCATGGTGAAAAACATGCTTAATAATATCCACTCGGCCAGAATTGACTTGTTTTTTTATTTTTTCTAAAGATAAAAAAAATACACCTGGAGATTGATCATAATGGGAAGGTGCCATTCCTTCAGGACCTTCTAGCTTTGATGGTCCATACTGAATTTTATCACAAATCATTACAAATTTGAGACCTGATTGATTTAAAAATGAAGAAGGAAATAAGTTTATCTGAGAACGAATGATATCTACAACAAAATTATGGTCGAGCTGATTAGTTGTACAGCCTATATCTTTGTAAAAATAATTTGAGCTTGATTTTAAAAAAATAATACCTTTATGCTTTTCAATCACCAAAGAAGGCACTTCATACAAACCGGCGTCTAAAATTTTTTTAGTAGGATCATAAGTTGCAAATCGATTATAGTTTGGATTAATTTTAAGAGATTGGAATCTTACTTTACATTTTTTTTTATTGTTCTTTTGGCAAATTTCAATAGCTTTTTGGTCAATAGTAGATTGATTTTTTTTATCAAACACAGAAAAAAAAGATCCTTGAAGAGACTCGGCAACTGCACCGCGATAGCTTGAATTTTTTTTTTGTAATTTTTTTAACTCAGCAATATATTCTTCAATAAACTTATATCTATTTTCATAAAATTCTTTGTTATTTGCATAAGTAGTGGTTGTGAAAAAAAAAATTAAAAAAAAAATTATTTTATTTTTCATCTATTAAAACCGATAAGCTAAAATAACTTTTGATATCTCTGAAACGTTCAGGATAACAACTCATACTTACTTCTATTTTATTATCATTTTCATGAAATAAAATAAGCTGATCAGAATTATTTTTGTTTATATTCTTAATTGAGTCATCTAAATTATCCATTGAGATTTTTTTTTGTAAATCAAAATTTAGTAAATATGCTTCCCACTCTTTAATCATTGATCTGCAACGACTAATAGTTCCTACTCTCTTATTAGAAAAAGCTAAAATAGCATTAACTTTTTTAGATTGATTTAAATAATAATAATATTGGTTAAAATGAACAGATCTTCTTTTAGGCTTTACTTTTTTACAGAAATTTTTTTTTCTTAGTGGTTTGCAATCTGAGATAATCCAAGCATATTTCTTATTAATTTCTTGTCCAAGAGTTTGATTAAATAAACTGTTTAGTGGATTTTTGGGCAATATAATTTTGGAGGTAACTAATTTTTTTGGCTTTTGTTTTTCTGTCACTTCTTCTTTTTTTTCTTCACTTGGTTTTGTTATTTGTTTAATAGGAAGCTCCGTCCCTGGTTCTCCTGCATAAACAAAGGTGCTAATCAATAGACATATAAAGAAATTTAAAATTTTTTTTGTTGCCATATGTGATAATATATATCAAATATATACTCTTATACTAACATTGAAACATGAACGAGGTAATTGAAAAAAATATTAAAGAAATTACGTCCTTGCCTGGTTTGCAAAAAGTAAAAGACGAAGTAAAAGCACTGGTTGCCTATTTAGAAAATGGAGCCAAAAGAAAAGAAGCTGGCTTAAATCAAGCTCCAGATATATCTAACCATTTAATTTTTACAGGCAATCCTGGAACTGGAAAAACTACAGTTGCAAGAATATTGGCTAAAATATTTAGGGAACTTGGCCTTATCACTGGAGGTAAGTTAATTGAAATTACTAGAAGTGATTTAGTGGTAGCTCAAAAAGGAGAGACAGCTGCAAAGGCTGCAGACAAGTTTAATAGTGCTATTGATAATGTTCTGTTTATAGATGAGGCTTATACTCTGGTAAGACCGGATGATCCAAATGACAATGGCCAAGAGGCTATTGATGAACTTTTAAAATATATGGAAGACTACCGAGACAGACTAATTGTGATTGTCGCTGGCTATGAAAAAGAAATGCATTCTTTTATTGATGCCAATGCAGGCCTTGCATCAAGATTTAAAAAAAAACTTCTTTTTGAAGATTATAATGATAATCAACTTTATCAAATTTTTTATAAATTCTGTAAAGATAATCAATATATCGTTCAAAATGACGCCAACTCTACACTTCGCACATGTTGTTCAAAGATAATCAGTATTTGTGGAGATAAATATTCTAATGGAAGAGATATAAGAAGATTTTTTGAGTCGTGTGTTGAACAGCAATCATTAAGGCTTTCGAAAAAAGAAGATAAGACTAAAATGGATTTAATGATGCTAAAAACAGTTGATCTACAAAATGCAATTGGAAATTTTAATTAATTTTTTTTAGTAATCAGCATCGGTTGATATCATATAATTTGTTGCAATTTCCCATGCGATACCACCATTAGTAAGTCCACACAGGGTTGAACCAGCCGCAGATGTTAAAAATGGACCATTCTCAAAACCACTTGCTCCGTTATTATCCCAAATTTGAGATGACGTGTATCCAGCAGCCGTTAAATTTGTTAACCCTCGATTATAGGAAATTCCAATGATAGATGAATCTAAATTAGATCTTGCTGTAAATTCTGAAGAGTCTCCGGTTTCTGTGTATCCCTCTGTACTGTAAGTAGTCCCATCTCTATAGTGTGCGTAAACTTGAAAATTAGAACTTTCGATTGGACAATTCCATCCTTTTCTAAAACCATTTCCACTAGGCGTAGATCTATTGCACATAATTTGAAGCATACCTTTCTTGTGCTGCCCTCTGTATTCTGAATCAACAGTAATCATTTTTTTGCTTGGAAACCATGGATTTATGAAATCTTTAAAGTGTTCTTTAACTGAAAAAGTAAACTGGGCACATGTAGAATTCGCAGTTATTAGATTACCGGTTGCGGTCCCATCAGGATTAATTTCCTTTATTGCAGAAGTTAAATCATTAGTTATAACAGTATACTCAAAATCAATGGCTCTTAGTATTGTTTGAGTATTTTGCTCAAATACTTTTGTTTTAGAATTCTCAACATACCGATCATAGCCCACAATTCCAACGGCTGCCAATACCCCAATGATAGCAACCACTACCAACAACTCTACTAGGGAAAATCCTTTGGAATGAGATGTCAAATTTTTGAAAATATGTTTTGGTTAAAAATTTAATTTTAGTGAAGTTGGAGAAATAAATATCTTTTTTCCTTTTGGCAATTTCCATCTTGGAGATCTACCTGCCTGCTGTTCTAAAGTTTCAATATGGTCATCAAAGTGATTGAGCGGAATATTGTAAGGGGATTTTTCTGCCAAACCAGATGCCGTAATTACTGCAGGATTATGATAATCGCTTTGTAATGATTTTATTAATTGATTTTTGTTGTTGTAAAGATTGGTATGACCATAGCAATTGCATACATAAGTTCTTTCAAATTTCTTTTCTACCTCTATATAGGTAACGGTTCCACGAATACCAATGGTTCCTTGCTTAGTTTTGATTTTTAATTCTTTAGGTTGCTTAGAAAAAGCAGCATGAATAGAGCCTTGTATAACCTCCACAATTTTATTGGAAACAAATTTTACTTTACTAAAAGGTCTAATTAAAAAAACATCATCCTTTACTTTAACCACCGTTTGTTGATCTTGTGTTTCAAGAATTGAGCTTTCTAAATTATCTAGGTATCCTTTTTTACTTTTATTATTTACTTTCACTGTATTAAGTAAAACTTTAGATCTTTCATCTGCTAATACTAGTTTTGGGTTTAACCCAATGGCTAACAGTACAGTAGTAGCGGATTTGCAAAAAAGTCTTCTATTCATTTATAAAATATTATCTAAATTTTGATCCCTAAACAAGTAAGGTCATCTCTTAAATAGCTTGATTTCAGGGCTTGAATAACCAAATTAATAATTTTTTTTGGATTAGTTTCTTTTGATTCTGTAACAATCTTTTCAAAACCACTCACACCTAGCTCTAAACCGTTTTTTAGATATCCCTCTGTAACCCCGTCTGTATAAATAAAGATACTCTTACCTTTAAAATTTTGCTTAGTAGTTTCAAAGAAATTTTCATCATCCACTGACATTATACCCAAGGGAGGAAAGCTTGATTCAAAATATTTGAATTGCCCTGACTGATCAGCCACCATAATAGGTTCGTGACCATGGTTAACAAACTCCATATCACCAGTTTCCAAGTTAATCTTGCCTATGACCGCGGTAATAAACATGCCTTGATAAGAGGATTCAGATACTTGGTTATTCATTCGAAGTGAGATGTTGGAGATAGAATTATTAGTTTTTGCCAGAGACTTAAATACAGCTGAGGCACTAGCCATTAAAATTCCTGCTTTAATACCCTTTCCAGATACATCAGCCAGTGTAAAATAAAACTCGTGCTGATTAATTTTTATAATGTCAAAATAATCTCCGGAAACATCTCTAGCTGGAATATTAGCGCCATAAATCCTATCTTCTGATTTGTCTAATATTGGAAATAGTTTTTTTTGCACCTCTCCTGCAATTTCCCTTTCTTGCTTTAGGAGCATTTGTTTTTTTTTAAACTCTTGCGATATGGCATTTTCTCTAAGATATCTCAAATACAAACCTGCCATAAAAAGAATAGTTATTGCGAAAATTGGATAAGAAATATCAATTAAAATATTTTTTTGATACAAGCCAGTTCCAAGCGCAAATACTACCAAAGCTATCGCCAAATAAAAAATAATACTCCATTTGGGCCGTGCATTGTCTGCAAAGAAAAAAGCAAAAATCATACCTAGTACTAAGATTGCAAACTCTAATAAGATAGAGAGGGTGTTTCTCTGTAGCACATCTTGATTAATTATATTTTCGATTATATTTGCATGCACCTCTACTCCTGGTATCACAGCTCCCGTAGGAGTTTTTATAAAATCAAAAAGGCCCTGAGCGGAAGATCCTACTAAAACAATTTTATTTTTAAATACTTCAGGATTAATTTTTTTCTCCAAAATATCTATGACAGATATATATTGATTTTTTAAAGGCGTTTTGTACTTAACCCAAAACATTGCATTGGGATTAGTTTGGATTGTAAAAGGTCTTAGCTTAATTGTCTCAATTCCTAGCTCATCTGATTGAATTAAAATGTTATTTTGTTTTTGTGCTACTCTTAAAGCTTCAATGGAGATTGCTGGAAAAATTTCATTTTGAATATTTAGTAACAAAGGAACTTTTCTTAAAATACCATCTGTACCGCTAATAACAGATATACTACCTATACCTTTAGCATGCTTATTGATCTTTTCTAAAGAAGTTAAGTGATGTTGAAATAAAAAAATAGATTGTTTAGGATCTTTTCCTCTAATAACATATTTTGCCTTAGGTTCTTGCATAGAATTATTGGTCGGTTTCTGAACCAAACCTACAATGGGCAATACAATATTTCCTGATTTAACTTGTTGTAAAAAATATTCATCATTATTTGGAAGTTTTGATATTTCCTTACCTAATTTACTGCTTTGATTTAAATTAAATGCTTTTAAAATTTCTTGAGGGTTTTGTTTGTCATGCTCACTAAAAAAAATATCAAATGCTACCACAGAGGCACCATTTTTATTTAATTCTTTAGTCAGGTCAGCAAAAATTTTTCTATTCCAAGGGAATTGTCCAATCGCACCAATACTTTTTTCATCTACATCTACGATGACCACAGGAGTATCGGTCAGATGGTGCTTAAAAATTTTTTGATAAGAATCCAGACTTAAATGAGTAATAGATTCAATATAAATAGGATTAGATATTCTTAATAGAGTTAATAAAAAAAACAAAACACCAAAAGCCAATAAGGATTTATTTGAAAAAAAAGATTTTAACTGCTTAATCATAGATCAAATATAATAGTATTTTTGCACTGCCACTTTATAGACGCTATCAGTTCTATCAAGAGAGAATTTTAATTGGTATAAGCAGCGTCTGTATCAATGGCATCTGTCCCTGTATGCCAATCACCATGCGTAGCCTGAGCCCAACCACAATCTGCTTTTGCATCATCTACACTGCTTCCAAAATATTTACCACCTATACTTTTGTGTGCCTGCTTAGGCGTAATATCAGTAGTTGACTTAGGATCATAATAAACAATTACTCGAAATCTTGCCTTTAGCATCGGGCATCCTGCGCCAGATCCATATCCTCCAGTAGATTTATAACAAAAAAAACTAATCATGCCTGGCATGTGAGTGTTCCAAGCAGCATTGTCGACTGATATACTCACCTTGTCAGTTTTATAAGGATTTTTAAAACTCTCACCATCTTTCAAAAAAAACTTTTTCATTGAAAATAAAAAATTTTTACAAGTTGTGTCTCCATTTATTTTTCCTGATTGTAGAACTCCAGCCTTATATTCCGGCACCGCGCTACCCAATCCATTGGAAACAATAGTGAATTCTGTTTCCATAAATCTTAATATTTTTTCATAGTTTTGGTCCAAAACTTTTCTTTTCGTATTGTCAACATATCGATCATATCCAACAACACCAACTGCTGCTAATACACCAATGATAGCCACTACCACTAATAGTTCCACTAGAGAAAAACCACTACTATTTTTTATTTTCATTTTAATGACTAATATTAAATATTTTTAATTTCTTCAATATTTTTTACTAACATTTCAGTTTCTTGTTTTATTTTTTTTATCACCCCGTCCCATTCGCCTTTGGAATCTTGCCTAAATAAACGCATGTTTTCATACCAAATACTCTCCTCTGTATCTAAAAACCACCTCCAGTCTGGAACTTTTGGTAACAACACCCAAGTTTGAACACCCAAAGAACCTGCTAAATGAGCAATCGCAGTGTCTGTAGTAATTACCAAGTCTAAATATTTTATAATGGAAACTGTATCTAAAAATTTATAAGATCCTTGATCCATTAAGGGGTCATAATCAACAACATGTGAGGAGAAGCCACAACTCTCAATTTGTTTTCTGGCTAAACCTTTTTGCAAAGATATGAAGGATGTTTTTGGTATAGAGATGATATCTTTAAATAATGATAAATCAATGCTGTTTAAATGATCTCTTGGATTACTGGTGCTACCTTGCCAACACAAACCAATTTTAACCTTTGAATCAATACCTAGTAAAACCTCCCACTCTTCTAGTTTACTATCATTAATCTTAATGTTTACAGGAACAGGACATCCCTGAAGAAATTCAGGTGTTAATATTCCTGGAAGATCCATCAAGGGTACCCAGCAAAAAAAATTTTCATAATCTTGGTCAGAAGAAATTATTTCATCGATTTCAGAAACATTTTCAAACAAGTGTTGAATTTCGCTGGGACAGCTAAAGATAATTTCACAATTTAACTGTTTTAAAATAGGAATGTATCTGGCAAATTGAATGTTGTTGCCATAACCTGTTTCAGCACAAACCAAAATACGCTTGCCATTAATAGGCTCGCCTCTCCATATAGTTTTTTTTTTACTAATTATTTTTTTTAGTAACGGGTCGTTGAAAATTCTTAAACGATATTCACTAAATCCCTCTTGAAAATTCTGATTTAATAGATCAAGAGAGCCTAAATTACTATGCGCCCGATTAAATGACGGGTCTAAGGCAATTGTTTTTTGATAAATTTTCTTGGCTTCTTCAAATTCACCAGCATGGTAAAGTGTATTACCAAAGTTATAATGAGCAATTACTGATTGGGGAGAAATTTTAATCGCTTTCTCATGACATAGCACAGCATCCTCATATTTTTTCTGAAGGTAAAATAAATTTCCTAAATTACTAAGGATGAAATGATTGTTAGGGTTGTTTATTATAGCATCTTGATAAACTTTAATTGCTTTGTCAAAATTTTTATTTTTTTTATGTAATAAAGCTAAATTTAGGTATGCAAAAACTTCTTGAGGATTAATGTTAATGGCATCCTCAAAACACATGATTGCTTCTTCTAGGCTTCCCCTTTCTTGTTGAGACAATCCTAATGTAATGTACGCCTGAGTATATAGGGGCTCCTTCTCAATAACCATTTTTAGGTAAGCTTCCGCTAAAGCGTAGTATTCAAGATAATAAATATTTTCTCCCAACTTATATAAGGCGTCAATATTTTTTTCATCTTGTTCACACGAACTTATATAATACCAAACAGATTTTTTATAATTTTGTTGATTAGAGTAAATGTCACCAATTAATTCAAACACTTTCGGGTTACCCGGTTCTTTATTGAGCAAGACCATAGCTCTACTTTCTGCGTAACTAAATTTCTTATCTTGAAGTAAACTGTAGGTTTCTTTTATTTCTGTGTTAATTAAATTCATAAATTATGACGAATCTTTTAAATATACATTAAAGCATCATGAAAGTAATTTATAGAAAGTATCTTCAAATAGCGGATACAAACCACTTGAACAAACAATAAAGCAACCATAGGGGATAGGAAATCTATTATTCTTGGTGATCAAAATAATCGGTATCGCTACTATTAAAGCTGAAATAGAGGATATTAGAAGAACGAATAAAATAGATTTTATTCCTAACCAAGATCCTAAAAATAATAATAGTTTGGCATCACCAAGTCCCATTCCCTCAATATTTCTATATTTAAGATAAAACCATCTAATTAAATACAGTACAGAAAAACCAATTATTGAACCAAGTAAGGATTCTACAATGGTGACTGCAAAAGGATTTATTTGTAATAAAGAAATTCCTAGGCCAATAATTGTAAAAGGAAAAGTTATAACATCTAAAATAAGATATTCATTAAAGTCTGTAAAAAAAATTATTAAAAGAGCAGAATAAAATAAAATTGTAATTGCTGTAAAAAAACTTAATCCATTCAGAGAGTAGGCGCAAACAAATAAAAGACCGGTTATAAGTTCGACCAAAGGATACTGAAAACTAATTTTTTTTTTGCAAGAAGAACATTTTCCAAGTAGCAACAAATATCCTATTAATGGAATATTATAGTACCATTTGATATGTTGTTTACACTCTCTACAATACGAACTTTTTAGAAAAATATCTTGGTCTTTGGGCAGGCGGTAAATACAGACGTTATAAAAACTTCCAATAATAGTCCCAAATATGAAAAGGTAGAGATAAGCTACCACTGGTAATATTACCTTTTAAATTTTATGGTATCGGTATCGCTATCATCACGATTAACATTAGGCTTTATGGCCTCTTCATTTGCAGATGACTCTGATGGAGTTATGTCAATATTATCACTTGCAACCTCTTGGTTACTTACTGGCTCTTCTACGGCAGCTGATCCAGCTCCAGCATCTTTTCCACTTTGACTTGAAACTTTAAAAATTTTATCTAAGTGTGCAAGCTTGATTACTTTCATCACTTCATTACTAACATTGATTAATGAAAATTCTTTACCAGTTTTTTTAGAAATCTGCATACCCTCAACTAAGGCAGCTACTCCAGAGGAATCAATATAGCTAATTTTCTCAAGATCAATAGATAAACTCTTACAGCTCTCAAAGGATTCTTTAATTTTTTCTCTTACTTGGGGAGATAGATCTAAATCGATTTCACCACTTACAACAATAGTACAATTATCCCCATTAATTTTTTGTTCGATAGACATACCCAAAACTATATACTATTTAATTATAAAAAAACAATAACGCTATGATAATAAAGTGCATCTGTGGATTGAAGAAGTTTGAGATAGAAGATAGCCAAATTTCTAACGTTGGTAGACAAGTTAAATGCGGCGTGTGTTCTAAGGAGTGGTTTTATAAGCCAGAGGGCTCAGTGGAGGAGAATCCTTCCGAAAGTACTCAAGAGAACCTGACAGAAGATACATTGGCAGGAGAGGCTTCGAATGAAAATTTTGACAACATCGAGGAAGCTTCTACCTCGGATTCATTATCAGATAATTTTGATTTGGAAGAAAACAAAGAGATTCCAGATATCGATTCAAGTACCTACGAGAAGGTAGGAGCTCATGAATATCTGAAACAGAAAAACAAAACTAGCAACTCCAAAAGAACAAGGTTTTTAGTTTATTTATTAATTATATTGATTTTTATTTTAACCTTTTTATCTGTTCCTTATAAGACAACTATTTTATCAATTTTTCCAGAACTAGCTTGGTACTTCGAGGGCTTTGCAGTAATCAGGGATGCTTTATTTAAATAATTTATTTACCTGTAGAAGTATTTTTTGAATTACTACGAAGTTTAGCTTCTTTTTCTTTTTGTTTCATTTCAGCTTTTTCCATTTGTTCATAAAATTTTTTTTTCTTTTCTAGTAGTTGTTTCTTGTTTTTTAAGACTACCGCATTGATTACAGCATTAACTTTTATATTTGTAGAAGAAGGAGTTTCCCTAGCTATTGTTTCTTGTTCGAAATATATTTTAAACGCATTTTTAGATAAATCTTTTTTAAAATTAACATAATTTGTAAAAGTTGAAATAGCTTCAAAATTTATAGCAAAAATAGTATACTCCGCAGCAGGAATCTGCTTTCCTTCGAAAATAGAATTTATGATAACTTTGTTTTTACTTGCAATTCCTGTAATTGAATTTTTAAATTTTTGGAGTTCTTCAGGTGACATTATTTTTTTTAATTCTTTTAAATAACGATATTCAGCTTCTTTAGATTTTTTTCCTATTTTTCCGAGCTCAATCAAAATTGATTGTGATTTTTTTTCTGCTTGCTTGCCTTGAGAAATTATTCGTTCTTGGGAGGAAATGGAAGAAGCTGTATAAATTTTAATAATTAAAATAAGCAAAATACTCATAAAAAGTACCGCTACCCCAATTATAATCTGATTTGAATTATCAACTGTTGTTTCGCTTTGAATTTCACTATCGTTTTTTTTTTTACTACCAAACATTTAGTTATAAAGTGTCTAACCTAATTCTTTGTAATAGAGAATTTGCTAGGTGATTAACTTTTTTCAAAGTAAATTTTGTAATTAAAATTTTTTGTTCTTCAGTAACACTGGGCATATCTGACATTTTTAGATTAGATTTATAAATTTTGTTAACAGCTGCTAGCAGCTCCTTGGTATCAACTGCTGTTTTTTTTTGCATAATTGAACTTTTTTGTTATTGTTAAAATATTGATTCGTAATATATATGGTTGATAAAACTAATTCTATCAAAGAAATTTTAAAAAATACTAAAGATTTGTTGTCTCAAGATCAGGAGCTAGCAAAAGAAGGAAAAGATTTTCACGATAAAGTTGCAAAAGCTACCGAGGGCAATATTTTAATTTTAAATAAAATCTATGAAAATAAGTCGGTTGAAGAAATAGACAAAAGATCCAAAAAAGTAATAGAAATTGTTAATCATCAAATTCAAGATGTATTAACTCTTGATAAGGAAGTCTTTACCACTGAGGATCCGCTATTGTTAAATCGTGAAATAAGTGAGGATTCCCTTTTGTTAGATAATGATATTGAGGAAGAAAATCAGAGCCCACCTGAAAAAAATATAGAAATAGCTTCCCAGGACGACCCAATTTATAACCAAGGGTTCAGTCTGTCGTCTCCAAGTACGACAGAAATTAATTCTTCTGAAGGAACAGAGCCAGAGAGTTTAAACGGATTATTGGTAAGTAGAATTAAGAAATTAGAGGACCAGCAAGAGCGAATGCTCAGTCAACTTAATAAGCTAGTCGATGAACTAAAGTCGTTAAATCCATCTGAGGAGATTTCGCTAAAATTCGATATTCTTTCCAATCAAGTTTCTAACGAAATGGATGAAAAAATTGAATCTATTAAGGGAGATATTGCCTCTATAGATCAAAGCAAAGATGAATTAGCAAAAGATTTAGAGGCCCAAAAAAACACAATGGAGTTGGGCTTTTCTAATTTAGAAAAAACAAATGAAGAATTTAAAGACCAGTTAAATAATCTAGATTTTAAAATTGATGATTTCACTAACTCTTTAGAAAATAAAATTGGTGATCAAATGAATGCTCAAGATACTAAATTAGAATCCTTTCAAGTAGAGCAAAATGAAAAATTAGAAAGGCAAGAGGCTTCTGTGAAAAAAAAACTCGATGATAATGTTTCTAGTTTCAAAAACTTAATCGAAGATGATCAACTACTAAGAAAGAAAGAGGAAGAAGAGAATAAGAAAAACAGTCCTGAGCATCAAGCAAACATAAGACTTAATTCTATCTATAAACTTTTAGAGATGCAGGTTACACAATCACTTATTCATACTAACTCTAAAAATATAAATACAACAAATCCCGTTAACTCCAGCCCAAATTTAGATAATCTTTATTTAAAAGCAATGACTGATCTTAATCAAAAACTTGATCCATTGAGTAATTTAAATCAAACCCTATTAGAACTAAGTAAATCAATCCAAAATACTAAAAATGAAAGTTCTGATGATGATTCAAATAGTTTTGAAAATAAAAAATTAAATGAGATTTTGCAAAAACTAAACAATCTTTCTGTACAAGAAGGAAAATTTGAAGAAGTGGCTCAGTTGATAAAAAATATGAAAGAAGAGAGCAATTCTAAAAATTTAGAAAAATTAAGTTTAGATTTGAAGGAAATAAAACAGTTTAAAGATTTGCATTTAGCAAAAAACTTTCTGGAAAAATTAATCTTATCCGAAACCCAAATTTGGATTGATAGCAATCAAATCCAAATAGAAGAAATATCCAAAAAACTTCTACATAAGTAACATTCAATGAATAAAAATCAAAAAGGGCTCTCTCTTGTAGAGCTATTAGTCGTAGTAGCAATTATAGGGGTTTTGGCTGGGGTCGGTATTCTTGGATTTCAAAGATATACTGAATCTGCAAAAATTAAGATATCCCTTCAAAATCTAAATACGGTAAATAACTTTTTTTTAACTGAACTAGTTCTTCTTAATAATAATATTCTTCAAGAATCAGAACTTATAAAAAATACAAATATACCTTGGACAAAAGGTGTTCATAATCTCGATAGTTTCTTAAATGGAGCATCTAGTTATCATGATCTTGGACTGGGTTTAGGAAACTTCAAAAATCCTTTTTCAAATAGAACAGTTAAACAAGTATATTCGTTAAGTAGCACAGATGACACTAGTAACGATGCATTAACTGATAAAGGAAATATTATTTTTAGAGTTCATCCAAGTTTTCCAACTGATGGATCTAAAATAGTGGGTGATCGACATTTTCAAGTTCTTTACTACAAAGACAATGGAGTAATTGACACGTCAAGAACACTTAGCTTTATTTTAAAATAAATTACCAAAAAAGTTTTTTAAAATCTTTAATATAAAAAAGAAAAGCACAAAGAGTAGATATCTTCGCAAGAATAGACCATATTTTCCCCCCCGTATAATTATTTGAGCTTTTCCAAACACCAACCGTTGCAATAAAAGCATAGGCAAAAAATATAGCTGCCATTATAAAAAGAATAATTTTTTCAAATAAAAAAGTAGGATTAAATCTAAGTGCCAGTAGAGATTCTAAAGGGTGTTCTTGAAAATAAATTGCCACTAGTAGTGTTGCTAAAAATAAAAAAAAAGGCACAATATTGCCAAAAAACCAGTAGCTTTTTGACAGGCTGTATTCCCCGTTCCATATTTTTTTTAACATTGTCATAACTTAGATATTGTAAAAATATACATTAAGAAATTATGGTTCGCTTTACTTTACAAGAAAATGGAAGTTTTAATTGGGTTTTTCTCAAATAATAGCAATGTTTTTTCTCAAATAATAGCAATGTAAAGACTTAATTTATATCTTAATATTGTCATTATGCCAATAAATCTATATGAAATTAAAAAAAGATAAAAGGAGAGAACATGAAAAAAAATTTACAAAAAGGTTTTTCGCTTGTCGAACTCTTAGTTGTGGTTGCAATTATCGGAGTACTAGCAGGTGTTGGGATCGTTGGTTACCAGTCATATACCGAATCAGCTAAAGAGAAAGTAGCTGAGGCGAACTATAATTCAATTGTAAGATTTGTGGAAACAGAACTAACTTTGTTAAATAATGGCGTTCAAGATAAGTCAGGTGCTTTGTTTGCAAACACTTATGGTGCAACTGCCGTTGGAACTGCTGCATTTCAAAGAGGTAATGCTACTAATGGATCTATAGCTGATTTGAAAGCTGCTGTTGAATTTCACTTTAGTACAAATACAGGTGGATTAAAATTTAAAAATCCATTTAAAGCGACTTCCACTAGTCAAATTAAAGCTATTTCAGGAATTGGAACAGGTGCAGCTGGTGATTATGTAAAAGGTGCTATTATCCTTCGACAGGTTCAAGCAAGTGAAAATGGAGAACTTTCTACTTACACTCCTTCTGCAGAAACTGCTACTACGGGTAAAATCGTAGCAATTTATGTTGGTGCAGATCAAACAGCTGTTCCTGCTATCGCTAATCTTACAACAGCTAATAAGTTTAAAACAAAATATTTCGAGTTAAAATAATCTCGATATTATTTCATTAAACAAAGGCCCCTATTTTAGGGGCCTTTTTTTTATTAATTTTATGTAAAAAAAATTAATCAATAATGTTAAAAATTTTATTAATTAAAAAATTACTTACGATCATTTTGTCCATCACTTTAATGTAGTGGTCATCATAATTATACAGACTGTCATTAAATAAAGAGACTCCAAAACCAAATCTATTATCTTCTGTATTTAGAATTCCCATTTCTTGCAAGAGTGTAGGAGCAACATCATAATGGTTCATCTTCTGCCTAGTAAATTTTTTTGTAGCATTTGTTTTAAAGTAAATATTTCTATCTAGTTCAGGTGAAAAGCGGTCAATTTTTTTTGGAGAAGACAGATGATCTCCCATGATCACAAATACTGTATTATCTAAAATGCCTTTTTGTCTTAGGTCTTTAAAAAACTTCTCGAGAAAAATACTGGTACACTGGTAAGACCTAGTTCTTTTTTGGGATGATTTTTCGATAGAATTTTTACTTATGGCACACCTCGGCGAAACTATGTAAGGATAATGGGTATCAGTTGTAATGATAGTAGCATTAAAAGGCTTTGTTTGTTTATGTAATTCAATAATTTTATTTTTAGCATAATTAAGCATATCATCATCTTGAACTCCCTTGGCCCACCCCGTTAGTCGTTTCTTGTCCAAACCATCTTTGACCATTTTAATTTTATCGTAAATTTCATAGTTATGGTTTTTCTTAAAATTAGCAAATCCATGAAAATCACCAGGTACAGTAATAAAAAATGCCTGCTCGTACCCATAATTTTCAAGTATATCACTAAAACACACGAGTTCTTTTTTTTTCAATAGAGTCATGCTCATGGTAAGGCTAGGATAAAGAGGAACAGAGCACTGACTGGAAACAACGCCACCAATACTAAAAGCAGTTGCTGGAGCTTCTTTAAAGTTTAATATATTCTTACCTTGGATGTTATCTATCTTTTTTATGCTATTAAAATTATCTATATCCCTGAAGGCATATTCTAATGATTCTACATAAACTAAGATGATATTTTTTTTAATTTTAGGATTTGTAAAATTAATCTTATTCGGATTTACATATAATTTTTCATTTACTTCTAAGTTTTTATTTACAATAAATAAGTCAATAAAATCCAGTTTATATCCATAAAAAATAACACTAATAATTAAATAGACTTTGTAATTTAAAAGTAGTTTATAAAAAAAAGTAAAGAAAATGCTTAGTAGTTTAAATCTTTTGATCGTTTTAAAAAAAATAATTAGCAAGCTACTTTTTTTAGACTCCTCAAGTACAAAAACCCAAAACAAAGAAAATAATAATGGAATAGCTAATACTTTTTGTAAAAATTCTATTTTAAATGATACTGGAACATCTTTTATCCCATTATAATTTACTGTAAAGTTATAAAAAACTTCTACATAATTAATGCGATCACCAAAAAAATCTTTAATCCACATCACCTTTTGAAAAAGGATTAAGCTCATGAACACAATACAAATACTGATTAGATTTTTTCTTAAAAATAATACCATATAAATGCCGGTGGAAGATTATTGAAAACAAAAAATTTCTTTCTATTATTAAAATTTATATTTTTAAATTGATCAAATATTCGATATCCTAAAATTACAAACCATTCGATTTGTTTTGATTGAGCATGTTCATTAATTATTGAAGTAAAATCTGATTTTAATTTTGACTGCATTAAAGGGATAGATGTGAAAAGACCATATTTATTTTTATAATTTTTTAAATACTCAAGGCCACAGGAATGAATAATTTTATGTCCTGGATATTTGATAGAAAGTAAATCATAAAGTTCCTTGTCCCTTTCAACAATGGTAATTTTTTTTTTGTTTATAAACCTAGTTAGAGACCCAGTGCCACCACCTATCTCTATAATATTCTGGGTACAGGTAGAATTAATGATAGACGCTATTTTTTGGGCTGATTTTTCAGAAGATTCTATCACTGCTCCTATATTATAAGGATCTTGAATAAATTTTTTCAAAAGAATGTTCATGGAGTTATTTTTTAAAATTTAGTATTAAAGTCATATAATATTTTTTTTATATAATTTATATAACTAGATTCATTTTAGATAGAATTATTAAATTTAATATTGATTTATCTTAAATTTTTTTACACCTAAGTATCTTATAGCTATTGCGTATAAATTTTACAAAACTCATATGTTTGTCATAAAACTTTGCTTTTTCGTATTCTTGTAAAATAAATTTCAAGCTTAGATAACTATCTAACTTTTTAAAAATATTTTGGTGCGTTTCAAACTTTTTTTCCGTTAAATTAAATTTCTTAATTATAATAAAAAAAAGTATATCACTAAAATCTTTTCTCTTAATTAAAAGCAAAATAGTTATTAATAAAAAAGTCAAAATAGAATATTTAAGTAAATTTAAAATTAATGGAACGATAGTATTTTTATCTAAACTAGTTAAATCATTCAAAAACTTATTTCTTTCTACTGAATCATAATTCAATAGAAAGTTTTCCCATTGATAATTTGCATATCTCACCCACAATTCTAGAGCGTTATTATTAAAAATTTTAAAAATGTTTTCTTCCTTGGTTTCGGAATTGCTATTATTATTTTGAAAATTATTTATATTAGATCTAATTCTGCTAAGCGGAATGACTTGGGTTGGATCAAATCGTACCCAGCCGCTACCTTCCACCCAGGCTTCTACCCAAGAGTGGGCATCTTCTTGGGCAAAAGAATAAAAATCTCCATAATTATTATATTGACCGCCATAAAATCCAGTCACAATTCTTGCTGGAATTCCAGCTGCACGCGCTAAAATAGTTAATGTACCGGCAAAGTATTCACAATATCCTTCCTTACTTTCAAAAAAGAACTTCCCATAATTGTTACCGATAGGTTGGGGACTCAAATTATAAAAATAATCATTCTCCTTAAAATGTCTCATAATCGAATTGAGATAAGATAAGTCCGATTGATTTTTTTTATTGTTCATAGCCCATGTTTGGAATTTGCTACTAACAGTAGAAGGTAATTGTAAATAATAGCTTTTCGCCTGGCTACTTATGTCTTGAAATGGTGGGTTAGACTGGGATCTAAAAATAAATTTATTTTTTTTAATAATTTTTTTATCCAGCTTATAGGTAAAATTATAAAAATTATAATATTTATCATTGCTGGGTAAGGCGTAATCTAATACTGGAACCCAATTTTTATCATGACCTTCGATAATAATACTATAATCTAAGAAATCTGGATCTAGCTGGGTCTCCGCTTTGTAACTTAAATTATCTTTAAAGATTAATTGAGTATTTATTGGTAACCAATCTTTTTTTGCATCTAAAAAAGAAAATGTTTTTACTCTAAAATAAAGGTTTTTTTGTTTCACAGATTGCTTAAAGGTAGCACTAAAGACTATCTGATCATCTTGAGTAATATCTTGAAATGTACCCAAAGATATTTTGTCAGGAATACCAAGGTTTTTTATTTTATTATTAAATAAGCTAATATTTACTTCAGTTCGAGGGAATATTAGATACGTAATTATAATGGTTGGAACTGTAACAAGAATGATAATTAGAAATCTTTTTAAGTTACCAAGATTAATAGAAACGAACTCTTTTTGATTAATTTGATACAAAAGAATAACTATCAAAACCGAACTACTAGCGCCTAGTACACTGCTTATAATATTTTGGTTATTAATTAAATTTGAAACAGTAAGGAAAATACAAAGAGATAGTAAGAAAAAATAATTATTATTTTTAGTTTCTAATAGTTTAAATAATAAGAGAATATAAAGGCAATTAATGAATAAGTCTTTCGTGATAGTATATTCTTCAAATATAAATTGAATAATGATGGAGGCAAGAAGAAAGGTATGCCTGGCTAAAGTATAAATGTATGTTTCTTTTGATTTTATTAAAAAAACTCCCACTGTCATAACAGCAAGGAATAAAAGATTAGGATAATCAAGTTTTTGACTTTGTAATAAAAATTGAACGACTACAATTAAGAAAGCTATTTTAACATTGGCATTCATTTAATCAATCTCTGCAATTATTTTAAGTAACTTGTTTAAGTGAGTCGAAGATTGTCCATATTCAGACTCAACATCTTTAATTTTGATCGCAAACTCTTTTCTTTCTTTTTGACACTGAAATAAAAGATAAACCATGATCCCTAGTTTGGTTTCATGATCTGTTCCAGGAATTTGATCGTAATCAATTAAAATTTTGCTAATATTCAGATGGTTTTCAAATTTTTTAATATAAAGTTGATTTTTGCTACTAGAAATTTTCCATGCAATTTTACTTTCACTCATACCTTCTTGAAACTGATCAATCCCATCAAAATCTTCATTAGAATTGGATTGATTTTTTAACGTTTGGGTTAAAAAATGATTAAAATTTTTGAAGTGTTGAATGGGAGCTGGATATACATAAATGGGTTCTTTTAGTTGAAGCCAGCTCCATGCTCGGACGATTCCAAAAGGAAATACTGTTTCTATTTTAAGCAAAGGAAAATCATAGCGACCTCTTTGTCTAAATAGGCCTTGTAAAGAAATTGTATTTTCTCCAGCATAAAAATTAATACTAGGGGATTGTAGGGATCTATCTCGGCTAGAGATTTGAAAGTTTAATTTTTTTTGATCAGAATGATTGATAACTTGAATTTTAATACTTTTATTATTTTGATTACTAATAATACTTTCTACCGGCTGAAAACTTAAATGGTTAATATTTTCGAAAGTAATCAATATAGATAAGAAAAATAATATGGATAAAGTGACTAGAATAATAAGTCCCAAATTAATTTGATAAATCGTAGCAGCTATCAATGATAAGATGACGAATAATCCTATTTGAAAACCATATTGAGTTGGGAAAATGTAGATATTTTTTCTAAAAATCTTTGGATCTGGATATTGTGAAAGTTTTTTTGCAACAATAGAAAAATAAATTCTATCTAATGCTTTTGAAATCATTAGCGAGGTAGAACAACCTTCTCAATCACTTCTTTTTGAATGTAACTAACAAGGTCCACATTAGAATCAAAACTTTTTACTCTGTGACGTAAAACGTAAGGAAATATTTTCTGAACTTCGTCAAAGGTCACATAGTCTTTGTTTTGTAAAAATGCGTACGCTTTTGATATTTGTACCGTAAATAAAAGTGTTCTTGTTGATAAGAGCACATCGAATTTCATTGCACTGGCTTGTTTTTTTAAATTTTGAATATATTCAATAACTAAATCGTTACATTGAACTAATGAAGCCTTTTTCATTAGCTCTTCCAAGTTAATTTTGTCTGGTTTGTTACTATGAACATTAAAATGGTTCATTAAAATATCTTTTTCTTGTTTTGATGAAAGTTGATTCATAGAAAATGAAATCATAAATCTATCTAATTGAGATTCTGGCAAGGGATAAGTACCAATTTGATCTGATGGATTTTGAGTTGCCATAACAAAAAAAGGGTGGGGAAGTTTATGGGTAGTTCCATCAATGGTAACGCTCTTTTCTTCCATGCTTTCCATGAAAGCACTTTGACATTTAGGATTACCTCTATTCAGCTCATCTGCTAAAATCATATTAGAAAAAATAGGACCCTTTTGTAAGTGGGGTTGATTATTTATATATTTAGTAAATCCATTAATGTCTGATGGCAACATATCAGAGGTAAACTGTATTCTTTTAAAATCTAAATTTAAGTTTTCTGCTATCAGCTTCGCAAAAGTTGTCTTTCCAGTACCTGGATTGTCTTCTAGTAAGATGCTTCCTCCAGCCAAAATAGAAGCTAATGCAAGCTGAACTTTATCTTCATTACCTACAATGTTTTTATTTAGATGCTGAATAAGTTGTTCGATCATTAATTGCTATATTGCTTTTAATTTCTTTTTGGCATTATAGCTGATCTTTGTCCATTGACTGAATTTTCTACAGTATCTGACGCGTTATAGTTTAGAACGCTCATAGTCGGACTTCCTATAGAACCGATCGGTGAATTAGAAGAATTGTTAAATTTGACATTTCCTAAAGTAATCCCTGCATTGGCCCTGTAAACAGAACTATCGACCCTATAGTCCGAAGGAAGATGATCATTAGCTGTAGGAGTTGCTTCCCCTGTGGATTTATTAAGACTAAAAAATTCTATTACAGTATTTGCATCCAATACTGTGCTGGCTGAGCTTGAAGAATAATCAGTAGTAAACTGATGATCAAATGTTACTGGATCATCGCCTCCTAAGCTAACGTTTCCCGTATAACGACTGGTAATTTTTTGTGATGCAAAATCGACTGTGTTAACAGAACTAAAGGTTCCTGAACCCACACCTTTGGTAGCGGCCATGTTAATATTGTTTCCTGTATAAGTGTAGGTGCCTGAGGTGATCCCACGAAATTGTCCAGCGGTACTGTCTCCTTGGATTTCACCACCGTATTTTAAAAAATGAGCCAAGCCATCTCCACCTTCTGCATTAGCCATAAGCTTTTGGTTTTCAGGAGTCTCTTTTTGCATTTCTTCTTGATATTTATCTCCGAGTAACTGCTCAGTGGTGGTTCCAAGCACTTTTGCTATTTCATCAAAGGTAAGTCCTCCGTCACTCAAATTTAGTGCTTCGGTTACAATATTACCAACAAGTTCATTACCTTCACCACCATCTTCTGAAAACAAGCCATCGGCAATTACTTCTGCAACTGTTTCTGATTCTAAAACTTCGGCTCTAATATCTAAAAAACCTTGAAACTGTTGTAACTGCTCATTTGTGATAGCTATAGGAGGGGTAGGTATTTCAGTAGTTGAAAATTGAGTAAAGGAAAAAGGAGTATCTAATACCACACTACCTAATTCATTAGACACTTCAACGGCACCGGGTCTAAGACCAAGACTATTATTTTCACCAGGTCCTATGAGAAGTACCTTGCTGGTGCCCTCGTCTTCATCCACTATTGTTTGAAATTCTGTTCCTCTTGTTCCAATAGTTCCTGCAGGGGTATTAATAATTAAATCCTCAGGATTCCCTTTGCTAACTTTTCCACTTAATACTTTAATGCTACCTTTTAAAACAGTAGATATAATTTTTCCACTTTGGTCATTGGGATCATAAATGAATTCGTCCATAGTAATAGATGTTTGTTCCCCAAGTGTTATAACCGTCTCATCCAATAAAAGAACCTGAGATTTTGATTGCTTGTCTGCTTTAATAACATCTCCAAAAAAAATATTATCACCAGCTTTAAGGACTTCATTTTTTTGATTAGTAACTTTACCAACCACAAGACCGATGCTTCCAATAATTTGTTCCTGAGCTACAGAGGCTGAAGCAATGGTAGACAGTACAATAAAAAAACCTATTATTTTTTTCAAAACATAATCCTTTTAGTTAATCCAAATTTATTTATATCTTTATTATAATCATAATTCAAAATATTAGATTCGGATTTAATTTTAGAATGAGAATAGGTATAATATATATCTTTTAAGAAATTAAGACCATAAGACTTTATTAAACTATTAAAATTACCATAAATGGAAAGCGTGTCCGTAGTAATTTCATCGTCCCGGATAACATTTGCCTGTATGAAGCTGTCTGCTAAATCATATTGATTTTTGTTAATTGATCTAGATAAACTTAGATTGATAGATTTAAAACTATTAGTGTAGGTAATAGTTTTAAAATTATTTTCATAACCGTTGCTATCCACCCTTGCATTATAATCATTAGATCCTAGTTTAATTTTTACATGATGTAACCCAGTAAAAAAATATTCATAACCAAATGCGAATCCATTGCTTTGGTTATTCTTTGTGTCTGCCGTGGTAAAATCTATGTCTGTTTTGTAGTCTGTAATACCAATATTACCAGAAATTAATATATTTTGATTGGGCTTTAAGTTGTAACGATTTTCTAAAGTTAAATAGTGTAAAACAGAGTCTGCTTCATGAATATAATTATTTTCGTTTAAAGAATAGTAAGTAGATAAAAAGTTTTTATTAAATTGTGTATTGTAATTAATAAATAAAGATCTCAAATCCTTTTCTTTAATTTTATCATTATTTTGTCTAGTGTAAGTTTTTCCTAGGTTAAAATTAATATTAGATGTGTCGGATAATTTTTTAAAAGCACCTGTTCTAATAAAAGTATCCTGATAATCATCTTTATTAACAGTATCAGCTGCATAGTTACTTAAGCTGTCTGATAAATAAAAAGTTTTTGTTTTGCTGGTAGTATTAATATTATTCTCTTGAAAAAAATTAGTACCAATATCTATGTATCGAACCCAATCATCTTTTTTGCTTCTTTTGTTCTGCTTGAGTAATGCCTCATCAATGCTTTGGATCTTAAGCCTTAATTCATTGGAAAGTTTAGGGCTCTTTTTAATATCTTCTAAAATACTTTTAGTTCTCTCTTTTGAATCTATCCTTAAAGAAATGGAGAGTAAGTAGAGTTTTAAATCTAAATTATCTGAATAGATGGTGGAAAGACGTTCCAAAGTAGCTATCGTAGATTTATAATTTTTCTTTTCTTCTTGTTCTTTTGCATATTGCAAGTTGAGCTCAAGATTAGTTGGATCTTTTAAGATTTCTTTGTAAGTAATCTCGGAGGCAGCATTATTTAAAACAACAAAGCTAAAAATAAAAATTTGAAATAATTTTTTTATTGTTTTTGAAAGGTTAAACTTGCCCATAAAGATTGCCAGTCTGTGTTTTGGTTGTCTGATTTTTTAAAATATACTGAACTTAGTAAAAAAAGACCACTATCTCTAATGGAAATAGTCGCCTTGCCATTACTATCAGTTTTAGTTTTAGTAATCTCGGTTTGATTTCCATTTTTGTGAAAAGTAGTGATTTGTGAATTAGGATTTGGTTTGCCGTCATAAAGCAAAAGAACCTCAACTTTATTTGTATTTTTATAAGGATTATTTAATGCAATTAATTCAAAGAGAAGACCTGTATTAAAATCTTCGCCCGACTTAGCACCAACTTGAATAAGAGATTTAGCATACCGGGTGTAGGTTTCCTTAATATCAGAATTAATAAAATCAGGATTTTCTTTACTCCATTTTTTCCAAAGTCCCTCATCTTGTAAAAAGGATTTAAATACTTCAAAATTTTTATAATCAACTTTTTCTGGAGT
>Ga0180120_10000207_pt1 | contig 30159 bp, 31 predicted proteins | sample CPBDNA_3_FD_129677 | JGI IMG/M metagenome (GOLD analysis project Ga0180120, IMG submission 129677) | Freshwater to marine salinity gradient microbial communities from Chesapeake Bay, USA - CPBay_Spr_31_0.2_DNA (version 2) (version 2) | ecosystem: Environmental > Aquatic > Marine > Coastal ... | reverse complement strand
TAATTTATTAATATGATCAACAGTTTCTATAGTAAATTCTTGTGAAAAGATATTCGCAAGTTTTGCTCCATATCCATTTTTACCACCAACAATTCTTTTTTCATCTTTTTTATAATTAGATGATGTTAGTAATTCACCAAAGATTAATTGAGGAATATATATTTTTTCTTTTTCATGTTTTTTAACAATAATACCATTTCCATCATTTTGTATAGTTATTGAATTATCTTCATTAAAGTTAATTTTAATTTGAGATACTTGGACAACATTAGGGTCTTCATCACTTTTACCTTGTAATCTAACAATCTGATCTCGAGCATTTACAAGAATCTCATTAAAGATATTTAATAATGCCGGGATATATTCAATTTCTTTAAAGACGATTTTATTATCGTTTAAAATGGGCAGAACTTCATTAATTTTATCGATACCACCTACATATGTATCAGGGGTGTCATAGATATGTTGTCTGAGTTCTTTCTTTTCATATTGTTCTGCCATTTATAAATATATAGTTGATTTTTTTAAATATTAAATTATTTTTCAAATTTAAAATTTATATTTAATCAATATTTATAGTTCTTTGAAATATTAGATGAATTATATGAAATATTTAAGAAATTTATAAAATTTTATGAAATATTTTGAATTTTTATGAAATATTTGGAATTTTTATAAAATATTTTGAATTTTTTTGAATTAATTAATTAATTTCTCCAAAATTTTTTTCTATGTTATATTATAAAAACAAAAAATGGGAGGAGGATTAATGCAATTAGTAGCTTATGGCGCACAAGATATTTACCTTACTGGAAACCCGCAAATTACTTTCTTTAAAGTTGTCTATCGCAGACACACTAACTTCTCGATGGAGGCTATTGAACAAACCTGGAATGGTACCGACGGAGCTACTGGTCGTTGCACCGCAACTATTTCGCGCAATGGTGATTTAGTTCATAGAATGTATTTTGAAGTAAGTACCTCAGGCGGTTTTGCGTCGGGCGTAGATAATCCCGGAGCAACATTTATTACTAATGTTGAACTAGAAATAGGCGGTCAAAAAATTGATAAACAAACAGGTACATGGATGGAAACATGGGCAGAATTAACCGAACCTAATCCAACCGGTACTGTTTCAGATAGAGACTCCGCCACCTCAACATCATTTCAAAAAATGAGTGCAATGGGGGGTGTGGATGCTGAAGGTGGTACTGGTAGTGGACAGACTCGCTGGTTCATTCCCTTACAATTCTGGTTTTGCCGTAATCCTGGACTTGCTTTACCTTTAATCGCCCTTCAGTATCACGAAGTTAAGGTCATTCTTGAACATACCATCACGGAATCATTTTCCGCAGGCACTGGGAGAAAAAATCAATTATTTTGTGATTACATTTACCTTGATACCGACGAAAGACGTAGATTCGCTCAAGTCTCTCACGAATATCTAATTGAACAAGTACAAGAACAATCTATATCAAGTGATACTCAAGATCTTAATTTTAATCACCCAGTAAAAGAATTAATATGGGTTAAAAAATTATCTAAAGTCGGTGATGTATCGGGCGACTCCAACAAATTAATAGGGGATGGGAATTGGCAATTAAAACTCAACGGACACGACCGTTTTGCTGCTCGCGATTACAGATATTTCACAAGAACACAAGTATGGCAACATCACACTGGTCCTGGTGGAATAGATGCGGTAAATGGACCCGGCAAATTTAATGATTCGATTGGTGTCTATTCGTTTGCCCTTAAACCTGAAGAACACCAACCTTCGGGGACATGTAATTTCTCAAGAATTGATAACGCACAATTAGTTTTTTCAGCAGGGGGAACTAGAAGAGCTAATACAATCTTCGCCGTCAACTACAATGTCCTCCGTATCATGAGTGGTATGGGTGGTTTAGCATACTCTAACTAAGTAATTAATATTTTTTCTATAGATTTTAAATAATTAATATATTTTTCTAAATATTATAGTCATTTTTAAAAGAATTTAATTAATTTAAATTAATTAATTAATTTCTTATTTTATTTTTTAAATTAATTTCTCTAAAATTTTTTTCTATGTTATATTATAAAAACAAAAATGGGAGGAGGATTAATGCAATTAGTAGCTTATGGCGCACAAGATATTTACCTCACTGGTAACCCGCAAATTACTTTCTTTAAAGTTGTCTACCGCAGACACACTAACTTCTCTATGGAATCTATTCAACAGACATTTTCTGGTACTGCTGGTTTCGGTAAGGATGTTGTTGCCACAATCTCCAGAAATGGTGATTTAGTCTACAGAATGTATTTGGAACATGAAGTAAGTATTACAAGTCCCACAAGTGATGATGTAGAAGTGGGTCGGGGATGTGATTATGGATCCCATTTAATAAAAGAATGTGAATTAGAAATCGGGGGTCAGCGTATTGATAAGCATTATGGTCACTGGCATTCTGTTTACTCGCAGTTAACCGAATTTAACCCATCCGGTGACAACACTACTTTATTTAATCGGATGACTGGGAATGGTGAAGGTGACGGAACTCAGACCGCTGGAGCACGCGGCGGGTGGACTTTAGTTTCAGGCACGGGGTCGGATCCCGGGACAATATCAGGGAGATTTTGGATCCCTTTATATTTTTGGTTTTGCCGTAATCCAGGTCTTGCATTACCTCTTATCGCCCTTCAATATCATGAAGTTAAAGTTAAAATGACATTTGAAAGTTTAACAGGTTTAGCCGTTGTAGACAACGATAACGCCGGAAATTTCGCATCGGGTTCCCCCACATTAACTGCTTCGGCTGATGCGGGGACTGTTTTTGATCTATGGGTTGATTATATTTATCTTGATACGGATGAAAGACGTAGATTTGCACAAGTATCCCATGAGTATCTCATTGAACAAGTTCAGCACGAGTCTAAAACAGGGGGCGGTACTATGGATCTAAATTTTAATCACCCGGTAAAAGAATTAATTTGGTCTGGTGTGCGCCCTACAGCGATCGGTGATGTCGCCCCCAGTAGCAGTGACACAACTGGCGCTCAACTATTTCAACGGGAACTAATTAGCACAGGTACTTATCAACTAAAATTAAATGGACACGATCGCTTTAAAGAAAGAGATTACCGTTATTTCACTAGAACTCAGGTATGGGAACACCATACTGGATACGGTGCACTTCATAGCAGTGATCGGACATCGGATAGACCCGGAGACGACACCATTGCTGTATACTCATTTGCCCTCAAACCAGAAGAACATCAACCCTCGGGAACCTGTAATTTCTCTAGAATTGATAATGCGCAGTTAGTTGACAGTTTAGCAATTGCAGCACTTAATATCTACGCCGTCAACTACAATGTCCTCCGTATCATGTCTGGTATGGGCGGTCTTGCTTACTCTAACTAAGTTACTTTCCAATTAAAGATTTATTTTTTAATAAATCATAAATAAAATTAAAATTAAAATTAAAATTAAATTAAATTAAATTAATAAAGGTTATTCATAATATTTTGAATCTCTTCATTACTTTTTCTTCTATGTGAAACATTAACACTTAATTCTGATAATGTTTTTAAAACTTCTACTTTTTTTTCTTCTGATAAATTTCTAGATTCACCTACTAATGTATATTCATCTAGATTTTTAAAATGATTGTGTTCTCTGAATCTAGATCCACCTTCTATAATCCAAAGTTTAAGAATCTCAACAACTTTTTCAATATCATCTAAGTTTTCATCAACTTCTGTTCCTTCCCTTAGTAAAGTTTCAACATTTCTTTTTCTAATTTCATTTCCAGACCATTTACCCAAAACATCTACTAAAGTTTTAAGTGAACATAATTGTTCAGAAACTACAGATTCACTAGTTTCTACAAATTCAACTGGAGTAGTAGGAACTTCAGTAAGGATGCTGCGGATATCTGCGGCGACCTGTTCAACTGGTGCTACTGGTTCTTCTGATACCTCTTCTTCCACTGGTTCTTCTTCTGGTTCCTCAGATACTTCTTCTGATACCTCTTCTTCGACAGGTTCTTCTGGTTCTTCAGGTTCTTCTACGATCTCTTCAGATTCCTCAGGTTCTTCTACGGCCTCTTCAGAATCAGGAACAGGTTCTTCCGCATCGGGAACAGGTTCTTCAGCATCGGGAACAGGTTCTTCATCATCAGGAACAGGTTCATCTATGGGACCTTCGGCATCAGGAGCATCTGTAATTTCTACTTGAACATTGGACTCAACAGGTTCATCACTTACAGTTGTTAAATCTAGAGTATCGGACATTTTTATATATTATTAAATATTTTATTTTTAAATATTTTTTACTAAATTATTTATTAACATACACACTGTCATTGGGCCAATACCACCTGGAACTGGTGTAATATATTTAACTTTATCTATAACATCATCATAATCAACATCCCCACATAATTTATTATTTAAATCCCGATTTATTCCAATATCTATAATAATAACATTTTCTTTTATCCAATCTTTTTTTATCATTTTAGGTTGCCCACATGCTACAATTAATATATCTGCTAAAATTGTTTTTTCTTTTATATTTTCAGTATTTTCATTACATAAAGTTATTGAACCTACTTTTTTATTTAATAACATTACAGATAATGGTAAATTAACCATACCAGATCCAACAAATACTATATTTTGTTTTTCTAAATCTATATTATAATATTCTAATAATTTAATACATCCCAATGGAGTACAAGGATAATAAACAGGTTCTTTATTTATCATGATTAATCCTAAATTTTGTGGATGTAATCCATCAACATCTTTATCTATAGATATTTTAGATAATATATTTAATTGATTTAAATATTTAGGTAAAGGTAATTGAACCATAATACCATTTACAGAAATATCTTGATTTAATTCATTAATTTTATCGATAATATCTGATTCAGAAACATTTTCATTATAGTTATATATTTCACAAGAGATTCCTAATTCTGAACATTTTTTCTTTTTAATATTTACATATGTTAAAGAATCTTGACGATTACCAACAATTATTATAGATAATTTAATAGATTTATTATTATTTTTAATTTTATTTTTTATATTTTCATAAATATTTTCAACGACAGGTTTACTAATTAATTGTTTATTCATAATATCTATAGAATTAAATTATTTTTAATAATTAATTTTTTTTTTATAAATTTTTGAATTAATTAATTAATTTCTCCAAAATTTTTTTATATGTTATAGTATAAAAACAAAAAATGGGAGGAGGATTAATGCAATTAGTAGCTTATGGCGCACAAGATATTTACCTTACTGGTAACCCGCAAATTACTTTCTTTAAAGTCGTCTACCGCAGACACACTAACTTCTCTATGGAGTCTATCCAACAAACCTGGAATGGTGCAGTCGGTTTCGGTAATAAAGTCGTAGCAACAATCTCCAGAAATGGTGATTTAGTTAACAAATGTTATATAACATTTAGTCCAAATACTGTCTTAGATGGTTCCAGCCTTGTCGCTCCTTATCTTGGTAACGGTTTATTAAAAGAAGTTGAATTAGAAATTGGTGGTCAAAGAATTGATAAACACTATGGTCACTGGCTTACTACTTGGCACGAACTTACTGCTCCAAATGATAGTTGCACTTTTCCAACAGTACCTTCTGGCAGCAAATTCGCTACTAGTATTGTAACGGGAGATAACACTGCTGAGTTAGCTGTAGCACCAACTGCAGCACAAAGAGAAGCATTCTATTGCAAAACCCCTGGTACTGCCACCACTGAACACTATGCTTCTATTCCTTTACAGTTTTGGTTCTGCCGTAACCCGGGTCTGGCATTACCATTAATTGCACTTCAATATCATGAAGTTAAAATTTCAGTTTTAATTGGCGCCGGCGCAGACATGGGTACCAGTGTCAATATAGATAGTAATCTTGCTTTATGGTGTGATTACATTTATTTAGATACTGATGAGCGCAGACGCTTTGCTCAAGTATCTCATGAATATTTAATTGAACAAGTCCAATATCAAAATACCACTTCTAGCACCAGTATGAATCTCAACTTTAATCATCCAGTTAAAGAACTCATATGGGCTAAAGCAAAACCATATGGAGCAGCGAGCGTTCATGGTGGTGGTCATACCCTAGATCGTATGGAGGATGATAACGCTGATTTTATTAATCAAGCTGAATCTGTTTGCACAATTAATCTTAAATTAAATGGTCACGATCGTTTTGCTCCTCGTCATACTGGTTATTTCACAAGAACACAAGTCGCTGCTTACCACACTGGTAATGGTGGTATCCAAAAATCTGACTCCATTCATGTATATTCCTTTGCTCTCAAACCCGAAGAACATCAACCATCAGGGACTTGCAATTTCTCCAGAATTGATAATGCTCAACTTGTATATTCTACCAAACCAACTGATGGCGGCAATACGAGTGCCTCATGTAATATCCACATCTACGCTGTCAACTACAATGTCCTCAGAATCATGAGCGGTATGGGTGGTCTTGCATACAGTAACTAAGTTATTCTAAACGATTAATATTTTTTTATATTCATTATTTTAATAAATTAATTTACTAAAATTTATAGTTCTTTAAAATTTTATAAAATATTTATATTTTTTTGAATTTCTCCATAATTTTTTTCTATGTTATAGTATAAAAACAAATGGGAGGAGGATTAATGCAATTAGTAGCTTATGGCGCACAAGATATTTACCTTACTGGTAACCCGCAAATTACTTTCTTTAAAGTTGTCTATCGCAGACACACTAACTTCTCCATGGAATCTATCCAACAAACCTTCAATGGCGCTGTCTCAGTCGGTGGTCGCGTAACTGCCACTATTTCAAGAAATGGTGATTTAGTTCACAAGATGTATGTAACTTTCAGTCCTAAAGTTGTTGTAGCAGGCACACACGCAAACCCATATGTTGGTCATGGATTATTACAGTCAGTTGAATTAGAAATTGGTGGTCAAAAAATTGATAAACATTATGGTCACTGGATGACCGTATGGCACGAACTTACTTCCCCTAATACTAATTGTACCTTTCCATTAATTCCTTCTACTGCCACCAAATTCGCTACTAGTATTGTAACAGGAGCATCATCGGGAGAATTAGCTGTAGCACCAACTGCAGCACAAAGAGAAGCATTCTATTGTAAATGTGCCGCCTCGGAACCTGAGGAACATTATGCTTCAATTCCATTACAATTTTGGTTCTGCCGTAACGCAGGTCTTGCTTTACCTTTAATTGCCCTTCAATACCATGAAGTTAAAGTTATAATAGAATTAGGCACGGTGGGACAGATGGGACCGTCGAGCACTATCGTCGACCCAAACACTAAACTCTGGTGCGATTATATTTATCTAGATACTGATGAACGCAGACGTTTTGCTCAGGTATCTCATGAATACTTAATTGAACAAGTCCAATACCAAAGCACTAGTTTTAAGACTTCTATGGATCTTAATTTCAATCACCCAGTTAAAGAATTAATATGGGCATGTGCGAAAAACGATAGCGACAGTGTAAATGGTGGTAGTCAATGTGTTACCCGCGTGAAAAACGGTGATGGTGATTTCATCAATCAAGCTGAATCTGCTTGCACAATTAATCTTAAATTAAATGGTCATGACCGTTTTGCTCCTCGTCATACTGGTTATTTCACAAGAACACAAGTCGCTGCTTACCACACTGGTAATGGTGGTGTCCAAAAATCTGATTCTATCCAAGTTTACTCATTCGCTCTTAAACCAGAAGAACACCAACCTTCGGGTACTTGTAACTTCTCCAGAATCGATAACGCTCAATTAGTATACAGCACGGTACCGACCACCGCTGCCGGTCCATCCATGCATATCTACGCTGTCAACTACAATGTCCTCCGTATCATGTCCGGTATGGGTGGTTTAGCATACAGTAACTAAATTATAAAATAAATAATCAATTTATATAGATTTTAAATAATTAATATATTTTTCTAAATATTATAGTCATTTTAAAAGAATTTAATTAATTTCTTTTAAAATTTTATATGTTATATTATAAAAATAAAAATGGGGGGGGGATTAATGCAATTAGTAGCTTATGGCGCACAAGATATTTATCTTACTGGTAATCCACAAATGACTTTCTTTAAAGTCGTATATAGAAAACACACTAACTTCTCCATGGAATCTATTCAACAGACATTCTCTGGCACTGCTGATTTCGGTAATGAAGTTGTTGTCACAATCTCCAGAAATGGTGATTTAGTTGGTAGAATGTATTTGGAGCATGCTGCTAGTTTTACACATGTAGTATCCCATAGTTCATTACAGATCAATATTGTAGAAAGATATGGTGATTCATTAATTAAAGAATGTGAAATTGAAATTGGTGGTCAAAGTATTGATAAACATACTTCAATGTGGAATCGTGTCTGGTCTGATTTGACTGAATTTAATCCAAGTGGTTATTTCGGGGCAACGGTCGGACCGGGTGTCATCGCTCCTTCAGGTAATGGTACATTATATCAACTTATGACTGGTAATACTTTTGGATTTAATACAGGGTTGAACAATGGAAATAATAAATTTGGGGCACTCGCGAACAACGCCGAGTCGAAAACTATAAATGGTATTATATATAGTAATGGCAATGGTGGGATTGGTGCCCCCTCCCCAGCCCAGCCCAGCCAAATAGATGTAAATAAAATATTTTTACCTTTAAATTTCTGGTTTAATCGTAACCCGGGTCTTGCTTTGCCTCTAATTGCCCTTCAATATCACGAAGTAAAAGTTAAAATGACTTTCGAAAGTTTAGGTAATTTAATAAGAACTCCCTTGTCGGCAACGAACGACCACGATAACGCCGCACCCTTCACCATATCCCACTTCGACACAATCGAAGGCAATTTTAATTTATGGTGTGATTATATTTACCTTGATATAGATGAACGTCGTAGATTTGCTCAGGTTTCGCACGAATATTTAATTGAACAATTACAGTATTCGGAAAGTACTATTAATTCAGGAACACCATCAATTGACCTCAATTTTAATCACCCAGTTAAAGAATTAATATGGTGTATGAGAAATGAAACTGCCGGTGGCGGAAGACATCAAACACCGGGCGTGAATCTCGGCGACGCATCTTCTGGACCTGTATCGCTTGATGAAATGAGAGGCAATTGGCAATTAAAACTTAATGGTCAAGACCGTTTTAAAGAAAGATATACCAAATATTTCACTAGAACTCAAGTTTGGCAACACCATACTGGGTATGGTGGTATTCCATCCTTGGCGATGAACCAAAATAGTACCGGTACGGTGACTGCCTGTGGATCTGATAGTATTGCTGTATATTCTTTTGCCCTTAAACCAGAAGAACACCAACCATCAGGAACTTGTAATTTCTCTAGAATTGATAATACTCAATTAGTTGGTAATACGATTCAGGTACCTAGCAACGACGGCACCCTCGTATCTACAGGTGACGCAACCGCAAATAATACAAAATTAACAATCTTCGCCGTCAACTACAATGTCCTCCGTATCATGAGTGGTATGGGTGGTCTTGCATACAGTAACTAAAGTTATAAATTAATTAAAACCATTCCAATTCTCTTAATTCTAAATTATTAAAATATTTATAGTAGTTTTTTTTAGAATAAATTTTTAAATTTAAAGATTTTATTTCTGATCCATTTTTTGTAAATTTCTCTTCATTATTAAATATATAGTCAATATATTTAACCCTATTTAAATATCCTCTTGCTCTTTTTAATCTCCATTCACATCTCATCGCTTCTCTTTTATCAATAAATCCATCAATAATACAAATAGGTTCCCAAGGATGTTTATTATTTCTTGTGGTATATTTCGCACCACCTTTTAAAATACAATTATGTTGTTTCCATCTTTTAAAAAAATCATTTGTATAACCAATATAAGATTTATTATCAGATTTTATTAAATACACCAAAAACATAAAATATTATATAATATATATATGAATAAAAAGTTTTTAGATTTTATATATTTTCATCGATTTAATGTTTTATTATTATTAATAATATTTTCATCAATAATATTTAATATTGTATTATATTATACAACACATTTTGAAAAAACTATTACTATAAAAGATAAATATACAAGATATAGAAGACACGGTTCTAATTATAATGTTGTTGATGAAAATAATAATGTATATCAAGTAGACAATGTATGGTTTAAATTTAATTTTGATAGAGCTGAACGATATAATAAATTAGAAAAAGGTAAAAAATATAATATAAAAGGTTATGGTATTAGAATACCTATAGCTGATATTTATAAAAATATATATCAAGTTGATTAATAAATTTGATATTACTTAAGATTAAAAATATGTATATATAATAAATGTTCAAAATGTTTATTAATATGTTATTTATTACAAATATTAATGCTCAAATGTTAGTTGGTGGAACTAGAGATGACCACGGATGTATTATGGATGGAGGATATACTTGGTGTGAGGAAAGACAAAGTTGTATTCGACCCTGGGAAACTGAATGTAATACATTAAATGATTGTTCAGGAATTTGTCCTCCACCAATGCCTTGTCCAGAACCATATATGCCTGAATTTAATATGGATAACTGTGAGTTAAATAATAATATTGATGAATGTGGATGTCAAACTAGATGTCCTTCATATGATTGTTCTAATAGTGGATGTAATACAGATTCAGATTGTCATATAAACCAATTCTGTAGATCAACAGGTCTTAGATCTGAAATACCTATGGTTAATGGTCGCAGACTTCAATTACCTTCTTCAGAATGTGTAGATAAAGTTGGTATTAATGAAACTTGTGGTGGATATACACCACCACAGTATCAAACAAGATGTATGGATAGTCTTGAATGTATAAATACTATGGGACCAATGATAGCAGATGCACCAGGACAATGTAAAGAATCATGTCAATCCAATGAAGTTAGAAATCAATATGGTGATTGTATTATTCAACAATTAACTATTCCTGATAATTGTGTAACATGGTACGATGGTTGTAATACTTGTCAAGTTAGTAATGGTCTAGCAAATATATGTACTCTTATGTATTGTTTTCAACAGGCAGAACCATATTGTATGCATTTCACTACAGATGATCTAAGAATTGGTGAAATTTGTTATAGATTCTGTGAAGATGGATCACAAGAAACATTAAATCGTAGAGATAGATGTCCTGAAAATACTCAATGTATTTCAAAATTAGAAAAAAATAGTATATCAATGATATCATATGATTCTTGTGGTAATAGAGCAATGACTTGTCAACCTATGGGTCATTAAGTAACTAACATATTCATTGCCAATTCAACATCAACACCTTCAACAGATTTAAATAAATCTTTATAAAATAGTTCATTTTCTTTATCATATTTTTTATCTAAATATTTTCTTAACTTTTTTAAATCTCCTGATAAGAATGTTTTAATACAAAATTTAACACCTTCTTTTTCATATAATTTTTTTATATGGAAAATATCTTTATCATTAAAACTTTTAGATTTTAACCAATCACATGTTTCTTGATGTTCTTTCATTTTAAGAAAAATTTAAATTATGATTTCAAATTTTAATATAATAATATTTATGGGTAATATTCAATTTAAAGATTGTTGTACATCAAATAATATAGATATAAATGATTATGAACCAGAAATAACTAATATAAATGAAGATATTAAAATGGTAAAAAATAAAAATAATTATAAAACTTCACCTGGTCCACCTATATTTATTTAAAAATAAATTAATAAATAAATAAATAAATATGATACACAATTTATTAATAATCCCTATATTAGGTGCTGCTAAAAATTATGTTAAATATAAAAGAGTATCTTTATTATTATTTTTAAGAACACCAATTATATATTCAATATTTTATACATTTTTATGGATTCGTAAATATAAAAATAAAATTAGTTTAACAATTATTAATGAAAGAATATTTATGTTTTTATATAAAATAATATATTCTATTTTAATAGATAAATATCATATAAAAAAATTAAAATATATAAAAAAATACAATATATTATATAATAGTGAACAATGTTTAGAAGATTTAACAGATTAATATTCTTATTAAATTTTAAATACCATATTTAGAAAATTATAATGTTAAAGATATAATACCTTATAAAAGTATATATAATAAATAAATGTTCAGAAACTTTAATAAATTAATACCTGAAATTATTTATGTAACAAATAAAAGTTTAATTAAAAATAAAATTCCTATACATGAAAGATGGGAATGTAGAGATTTTAAAATTAAAAATAATAATAAAATAATTAAAAATAATATTAAAATTCCATTTAATGAACAATGGGAAACAAAAGATTTTATTTTAAAAAATAAATAATATTAAAGATTTTTTATTGTATAAAATAATAATGGATGAACCACCGTATGTTCCAGATGATTGGAAAAATCTAAAATTAGAATTTACAGATGAATATATTGAAAAACGTAAAAGAATAAAAAAAATTAATAAATTAAATGATATTAGTTTAGAACCACCACCAATTAGAAAAAAAAGTAATAAATATAAGAAGAATAACATTTTTAAAAAACAAAGTTTAAATAAAAAAGATTGTTTAGAAAAAAAAGATTGTTTAGAAAAAAAAGATTGTTTAGAAAAAAAAGAAAGTTTAAACAAAAAACAAAGTTTAAATAAAAAAGATTGTTTAGAAAAAAATTCACATTGTATTATTTTATAAATATAGATAATTCAAAATCTGTTATTCTAGGATTAAAATATTGAATAGATTTTTTAATATCATCTAAATCTTGAAATATAATACCATCTATATTTAAATATTCTTTTAATTCTTGATTATTTTTATTATATGATATTAAATCTTCTTTATTAGGAACATCTATTCCATATTTATTTTCATTAATAATTTCAGGTGAACTTGAAACTACAAATATTTTATTAACTTCATTATTTTTTAATAATTCAATTATATGTTTTATAGTATTACCTCTAACAATTGAATCATCTACTATTAATATATTTTTTTTATATACTATATTTTTTACTATATTTAATTTTCTTTTAATATTTTTTTTTCTTTTATTTTGATTATCCATAATAAAAGTTCTATTAATATATCTATTTTTTGTGATTGCTTCATAATATGGTTTATTTAATATTTTAGATATTTCTAATGCAACTGGTTTACTAGTATCAGGAACAGGAATTACTAGATCTATTTCATTTAAATCTATATTTTTTATAATTTTATTTGCTAAATATTCTCCCATTTTCAATCTACTTTTATAAACATTAACATTATATATTATAGATTCTTCTCTTGCTAAATATATCCATTCAAATATACATGGTTTTATATTAAATATTTCATTTTTAATTTTTAATATATCATATTTATTATCTTTAAAAATATATAATTCATTATTATAAATATCATTTATAATTTCATAATTAATACTAGTAATAGATACTGATTCAGATGAAATTATATATGAATTATTCTTAAAACCTAAAATTAATGGACGTATACTATAAGGATCTTTAAAACATATTAATCCATATTCTTCTATAATACATATACAATTATATGATCCTTCAAATAAATCATATAGTTCATTAATAATTTCTTGAATTTTAAAATTATTTAATACTTTATGTTTATTGATATGATATGATAAAAAATATAATAAATAAATACTATCAGATGTTATATTTTTAGGAATTATAATATTATTTAATTTAAAATAATTTAATAATTTTTCTGTTATCCATATTTGTCCATTATGAACAAAAGATAAATTATAATATAAATCATTTTTTAAAAAAGGTTGGCATTCATTTATAGTATTATCACCTATTGTTGGATATCTAACATGACCTAATGCTATATTTGTATTAATTTCTAATAATTTATCATTAATATTTATAGTTGACAATAAATTTTTATATTTAATAATATTTAATTTATTATTATTTAAATAAGATATACCAAAACCATCTTGACCTCTATGTTGTAAATGATATAATGATTCATATAAATCATATATAATATTTTTATTTGATATTAAAGCAGTTATACCACACATTTAAATTTGATTTAATATATAAAAATATATTTAAATAATAAATTATGCTTAAAAAAAGTGTTAAAATAAATGAAGAAAATAATGAAATTAGATATATAGAAAAAAGAGAAATAAAAGATGATTATTTAGATACATTATTTAAATATATGTGTATAACAACTGATAATAATGAATCATTAAATATTAAAGATGAACATATGGTTCTAAAAAATGGTAAAGAAATTAAAAAGGTTGTATAATACTATCTTAATAATATATATAAATCATCCACTTCTTTTTCTAATCTATTAAGATAATTTCTATATGCTATTAATGATTTTACTAAATTAATATCACCTTTTTCCATTGCTGAATTAATATTTTTATTACTATTTTCAACATAATCAGGAATTTTTATATAAAATTTTTTTATATTTTCTTGTAATGCTTCCATTATTTATTTTATAAATATTAAATAAATAAAATTCAAATTTATTAATTACTGTATGCTAAAGCACCCATACCAGACATAATTCTAAGAACATTATAATTTAAAGCATAAACATTAATATTATACTTTGAAGGATTTGAAGAATCATTTAACTCATTAAATGATAAATGAGCATTATCTAATCTAGAGAAATTACAAGTACCACTTGGTTGATGTTCTTCAGGATTTAAAGAAAATGAATACATATAAATATGTTTACTAGGGATTTTATGACCTACTTGTTGTGGTTGACATATTCTAAAATAACTAGCATCTCTTTCTTTAAATCTTATATGACCATTTAATTTAATTGTACATCTATTAAAAGCTTCATATGATTTTTGTCCTGATATATATTCAATAAAACCATCATTAAAGGAAGCATTATAATTAAAATAATCATTTCCATGATCACTATTATTTGTAGCATCTATGATCTTACTAGAACTATTATATTTTGCACCATATTCTTTATTAGGCATAACCCATATAAGTTCTTTAACTGGATGATTAAAATTTATTTTATGATTATTTTTAGGAGTCTCATTTTCTTTATATTGTAATTGCTCAATTAAATATTCATGAGATACTTGAGCAAATCTTCTTCTTTCATCTGTATCTAAATATATATAATCAGCAAATGCTTTAACATTTATAGAAGAATTATCAGCAGTGGGGGTAATATCTCCTCCAAAATCTGTATTTATTAATGCTGATATTTCTCTAAATTTTACCTCTAATTCAACTTCATGATATTGTAAAGCAATTAATGGTAATGCTAATCCTACATTTCTATTAAACCAAAATTGTAATGGTATATATAATTTTAATTTTCCTGTGTCGCCAGTATCATATAAAGGTAAAGAAGGATGAGATTTTAAATAAGCATTTTTAGCAGAATGTTTATTTAAACCTAACCATTCAGATTCTTCATGATCTGTTAGTTCATTCCATATATCTAACCATCTAGATGAATGTTTATCCATTTGTTGACCACCTATTTTTATAGAACATTCTTCTATTAAAGCATGTCCTGTATTATTTGTCCAATTTAAATATGTAAAAGAAGGTGTAACGCCAAAAAAACCTTCTTTACATTGTAATTTACATTCTAACCACATTTTATAGACTAAATCACCATTTCTAGAGATAAGTAGGGTTTTTCTACCTCCTGAAAATAAATTATCAGAACTTTGTTCAAAAGTTTGTTGAATTGCTTCTATAGAAAAATTTGTATGTCTTCTATAAACAACTTTAAAGAAAGTTATTTGTGGATTACCTGTAAGATAAATATCTTGAGCACCATAAGCGACAAGTTGCATTAATCCTCCTCCCATTATATAATATATATTATAAATATAAAAAAAAGTATTTTATAACAAGTTCGTTAAATTTTTTTTTTATATTTATATAATATAAAATATGGCAGAAACTGGATGTTTAAAAGATGGACACTTTCAGAATTTAGAGGTTGAGAGATTAGTTACAAATAGTAATGATAGAGTACAAATAGGAGATTTTTTAATAGGTAAAGCTATCATACATAAAACTGTGAAGGGGACTTTTGATACGACAATCCGTAATACTTTGAACGCCGCCGCCGCCGCAACCGATGCCACACCTGAATTGGCATTATTAACTTTACAAGAATATTTAGCGACACTTGTAACAGGAACAGGAACAGATTGCGCCATAAGCCAAGCCAATGCTACGAAACTTGGATTCAGTGCCACTCCGGCTAAAAGCAATTCGTGGACCGCCAATATGATCACTAATAATACAGTTACTGTAATTAATAATAGCGATTCGGGTGGCGCGGTCGGACAGGCGACGGCAGCTGTGGCTGATGATTCTACTTTCGGCAATACTGCGGGTGAGAATGCGCTGTTACTGTTTGGAGAACCTTTTACCCTCCAGGCCGCGGCATCTCTGACCCAAACGATTACTGGTAGTGATGCCTTACAAATTTCTGAAGGTTCTGAATTAATGTTTAATACAGCCATAGGTACATATACGAAAGCAGGGGAATTTTCCAGAGGAAGTTCCGCTGGCGCAACAGACGAGAAGGTAGTTCTAACTAATGCTTCAACCGGTGTCGCCACAATTAAAAAAGGTTCATTCATTTATTTCTTTTCAGAGGCGGCGGGTGGCAACAAAGATTATGTGGTAAAATCTGTAATATTATCTGATACTTCTTTAGTCACACCAAGTATCCAAAACTAAATTATACTCCTACTATAATCCATTTAAAAAACATTTCATATCATTAATAAAATATGGAATATGAATCTAAAAATATCATTCAAATGTTTGACCGGTTAAACAAATTATTGATGTCTCTAAACAAAGGGATTATTTCATAACGGAAAGATGAAGAATTAAAAGTCATCGGAATAACTTATCATAATGTTTTAAAATAAACAACTTTTAAAAAAAGATAAATATCTATAGAAATATATATAGATGAAATTGAATAAATGGTATAATTTTTTATTAACATTATTATTTTGGGTATTCACTTGGGAAACTTATAGTGCCCTAGTTGAAAAATATAAATTATCTGTAAATCAAAAAATATTATTAAATCTCAGCATGTTATCTATAGTTATTGTATTAATTACAAATTCAAGTAATTTTTTTAATTGATTTAAAAAGAAATCAATATTTTATTATATATTATGTTTTTCAATCAGCAATCTATGAATCAAAACATAGATAATGAATCTTTCTATAAATTATTAGAAATAAATAAAAATGCTTCCAGTAAAGATATTAAAAAAGCATATCGTAGATTAGCAGTTATTCATCACCCAGATAAAGGTGGTGATCCAGATAAATTTAAAGAAATCTCTAAAGCATTTGAAACTTTATCTGATGAAAATAAAAGAAAACATTATGACCAATATGGTGAAACTGAGGGTGGTGATAATTCTATGAATCCTAATGATATTTTTAGTCAAATGTTTAACAATGGTCCTATGAATGCTAATAATACGAATAAAAAAGGTAAAAATATTGTTAAGGATGTTCATGTATCTTTAAAAGATATATTCAATGGAAAGAATATGAATATTACAATTACTAGAAAATCCATAGATACAGATAATATTTCTACATGTGTTCCTTGTAAAGGACGAGGTATGGTTACACAAACTATAAGAATGGGACCTATGATTCAACAAATGCAACAACCTTGTTCTACTTGCGGTGGTCAAGGTAAACAATATAAAGTAAATAATGTATCTGAAAATATTAAAGTAAATATTCCAAGAGGTGCTCCAAATAATCATAAAATAGTAATATTTGATAAAGGTGATGATGTATTAGATGGTGACCCTGGTGATTTACATATTATTGTGAAAGTATCTGAAGATGATTATTTTATTAGAAAAGGAAATGATTTATTTATAAATAAGGATATATCATTAATTGAAGCATTAAATGGATTTAATATGATAATTAAACATTTTGATAGAGAAATTTTAATGAAATCTAATAATGTAATTAAACCAAATAAATATGTTGTTAATTTAAAATATAAATATGAATGGAAAAATATGATTTGTTCATTAAGTATAGAACCATATGCCAAATCACAAATAAGTGATGAAAAAACTATAAAAAGTATAATAGAATCAGGACAACTAAAAAATGAAAATATTACAGGATTTATGATTAAGGGTCAAGAAACATATTTTTATAAAGAATCTATAGATAAATTATTAAAAAGTAAAAAAGGAGGTAATAATGTATTTTATTATAAAAATATACCGGAAAATTCAGTTCATTGTATAGAAGAAGAAGGATTACCAGATTTAAATAATCCAATGATTATTGGTGATTTATATATAACATTTAATATTATATTTCCAGATAAAATAACTGTAGATAATAAAATATTATTGGATGGAGGATTTAATAAACCAATTCATAAAAATATAGATGAAATAGAAACAGAATTAGAAGTATATGAATTAACAGAAAAGAATCCAAATATTTCATATGAAAAATATAAAGAAAATATAAAAGAAAATAAAGAAGATGAAGAATCAATACCAAATATACAACAAGAGCAACAATGTTCTCAACAATAATTATTTTCTAGAGTTCCAGTAATTTTCACCATAATTTACATATAATTCTTCACCTTTTTTGATATCTCTTGCAGATGTGAATATCATATTTTCAGGATCTTGATTATGTGCTACATTAAAGTTATCTGAATGATTATACATACTACACATACCAAATACAATAACTTCTTGATTAGGTTTAAATTTACTTTTGAAAGTATAATCTTTTATTTTACTTTTTTCAAAATTCTTTTTATAGTCAGTTAATAGTGGACAAACTTCTATAATTTCACCTTTTTTAAAATCTTTTTCAGCAAATACACCTCTACCTGAATTAGGTATTAAAGATTGTTTTATAGAAATCTTATCGATGTATGGATTACTTTTTAAAGATATATTATTTCTAAAGAAAATATAAAAGAATATAATGACTATAATAATTCCTCCAATTAAATATAGATGGTTATTATTATTGTTTTCACTAAAATCTAATCCGAATAAATTATTTTCCATTTATTTATAATAAAATAAATTAATTTCGTAAATAAAATAAATATATTATATAAATATTATATATATAAATGGATATAAACAATTACCAATATTTTAATAATTCTGGTTATAGAAATACAAGAAATACGAAAAAAACTCTTGTTGTTTGTGTGGACGAGACGACCCAATTAAATGGAGAAAGTGATTTTAGTATTGATTTATTTGAACCTATTATTATAGATAAACAATCCGAAGTATATTTAGACACTTTTATAAGTTTTAATTCTAATATATCTCATTTAGACGGTAATATGGCATTTTGTTTAAAAATTAATGAATTTAAAATTAATTCAAATGGAGCTGCAAATGATTCAGGTAAAAGAAATACACTATATAATTCAATTATTATTCCAAATGAACACTCCACAATATCTAATAATCATTCTGCCATTATTCATAAAGCTAAGAAATTTAATTATATATGTGATATAAATCCATGTACGCTTAGTAAAATAACAGGAAGAATCACTAATTTATTAGGTAATCCTATCTATTATGGATCACCCATTACTAGTAATTTAATAAAATATAATAAAATATTTTCATTAATTATAACAGGGGGAGTACCTACTAATATATCTAATGCAATCAACGGACAAACATTTACCCTTAGTACCAGCACCGGCCTTGGCGGTTTGACTGGATCACCTCAAGGTGTATTTTTAGTAACTCACACATATGAAGCGAAAACAATACACTTCGCTCTAAAGTATGATACTAATATAACTTTGGCTGCGGGGGGACCAATAATATTCGATACAGGGGCGGGCACAAGTGAGGAAGTGGAAGTTAATATACAGGAGGCCGATATTTTAATTGAAGGGAAGGGTAAATTCATCGCTGAATTTTTAATAGTTTCTACAGAAAAATAATTTTATATATTTATATTATATTATGTCTGATACAACATTGAATATACTATCAAATAGTATTAATATATTTGATAATCAACTTAATATTTTAACAACATCTCTTATCAATATAGCGGAAACAAGGATAATACCTCCACCCACAATTAAATTTGAATTTAAATACCATATGTACGGATCTAATATTGGTACATTAAAATTATATTGGCAAGATGGTGAAAATCCTTCTACCGGATCTTTAAATGAATTAACCATACTGAATGGTGATGATGAAACTACAACTTTACAATTAGATGGATCTCCTAGCGGCACTGCCTGGCATAAAGCTGTCGCATATCTAACCGAATATCATAAGAATACTGGTAGGATTGTATTTTTATATCGTAAGAATTTAGTCGGACACCAAGGAGATATGGCATTAGATGGTTTTAAGATAACAATCGATGATACAGAATTAGGAGATTTAGATGTTACAACCAACACTACTTCAGAGTGGGTGGGACAAAAAATACCTACTAGCGGTACAATAGCAATATCGGTAAATAATTGGGAAGCAGGTCATCATACAGCTGGTGGAGGTATATCAGGAGATCTAGTGGATCTATCAACGTCTAACCTGTCAGAAACTAGAACTTCATATTGGATATTGGGAACGGGACCGACTCCGAGCGGATCCACCGGGCCGAGTAGTGGTGAAAATGGTGGCGACGATTATTATATATTTGTTGAAACTACTAACTCATCTGGTCCTGGAACTTCAGGTGGTACAACAATGAATCAAGCAGGTAATTATATATTCTTGACTACAAAAAATAATATACAATTAATTTAAAATATATATATATATATATATATGTCTTGTCCAAAATGTAATAGTGATTTAATCAGTGCCACTTATGTTTGTACTACTACAGATTATAGAGTTGTAGATAGTGAATCAAATCTAATTTTTATATATTTAGATAATCATGAAATACCTGCAGATGATGATGAAATAGGAGATAGTTGTCCATGTAAATATTGTAATACAAATGATTGTAAATATGTGATATTTAATTAATTTATTCTTTTAAATGGACCACCTTCATATGGTACTGAATAATATCCACAAAATTTATAGTAATTATTATCTGTCTCATTATTTTGATTATCATCTGATGTATCATAATTTCTATCAGCAGTTTCAGGATCTTTTATTAATTTACCTGAAGCATCAACTCTTCTAACTTCTTCTTTACCAGGTTTATGTGACCAATATCCATCATTATCTTGTCTATAGAAATGATAATCTTGTTCATCTCCTACATCATCAATAACTAAAGCAATTTTATAATGATTACAAGGAGGTTTATAATTTTTAGGTACTTGTATAATATTATATGTATTATAGTCACTTTTTAATTTATTTAATATTTCATTACAATCATATGAATTAAATTTACCTGTTGATAATTCACCAGGTTGTAATTTTTTATCAGCATTTACTTCCATTCTATCAAAAGCATATGAATAACAATTTGTATAGTCTTGAGTATTTTTATCTAAATTATTCCATAAATTAGGCATATATTTAGGTGCTTTGCATATATCTTTATTATTATTGTTATTATTATTATTATTATTATTATTATTATTATTATTATTTACATTATTATTTAAATATTGAGATTGATTATTATTAAAATGTAAAATATGTTCTAATCCATTTAATAATGAGTCCATTTATATATTATCTATAAAATATAAATTTGATTTAAAAAATAATTATATTATAAATATATAATTATGAAAATTACAGAAAAAATTAATAGATCAAGATATACATTAAAGAGTATTTTAAGTAATGAATGGAATACATTAATTATTCAAGATTATTCATTAAAAGAAATAGATAGTATTTATAGTAATAATTCAGGTTTAGAACAATTTGGATATGGATTTATTTGTAATTTAAAATTCTCACATAAAATTATTGAAAATTATTCATTACATGTAGTATATTATAAGTTTCCTGATTTATCACCAGATTCAACTAGTAGTAAAGTGAGTAAAAAATCATTAATAGATAATATTATTAAATTATATGAAGAAGAATATTTTAAATCAAATGATAGTGTAATGATAATTATTAATGAAAATATTTCAGAAACTATACAAAAAGCAATTGACAATTTTAATATAGAAATACAAAATGATTTAGAATTAACTGGATTAAATTCAGAAATAATGGATGATTTAAAATCTAAAGATATTAAATTAGGTAGAGAATATAATTTAAAACATTTTAAAAATATACAAATTGTAGATATTAATTCTTTAACAAATAATTTATTAGAACATAATTTAGTACCAAAACATGAAGTTATTAGAAATAAAGAAGAAATTAATAAAATATTAGAAGATTGTAATGCTAATATTTCACAATTACCAATTATATTAAAAAATGATATTATTTCTAAATTAATTAGATTATCTCCTGGAGATTTATGTAAAATTACTAGAAATAATAATAAATCAGGTATAAATTATTTCTATAGAGTATGTAGATAATTATCTACCGCTGTATAGTAAATCACCGGAAGTAGTGTGTTCTTGAGATTAGGATATACCTGAATCTATAAAGTCACTACTTTTCACCATTATAGGTAATGGTCTACTTCCTGTATTATTAATCATTTTCGGATCTAATCCACTTTCTAAAAAATTTAAATCTCTATCATAATTTAAGAAAGTACTATCTTTATAAAATAATTTTTTTAAATCTTGTTCTTGCATTTTATTTAATGATGGAATTATATTACAATTATATTTATTTTGATTAACATAACCTAAAGTAAATATAAATACTCCAATAACTAATAAAATAAATTTTATATCCATATTTATATTATTATATTTTTTTTATTAATCAGTATCATTATCATTTCCATCATCAAAACCATCACCTTCACCTAAATTATCATATTGATATCCTACATCTTGTTGTACTGTTTCAGGAGGTTTATATACTTGTTCTGAAACATTATCATCAGTAGACATATATATTTCTTTTTGTTTTTCTATTCTTTCATTTGCTGCCATTTGTTCCCATTCGTGACTATCAGCAAATTTAACATTTTCTTTTTCAGATTCTTTATATAATGTTCCTTTACCCATACCATTCATTAAATCATTTTGATATTTTTGTTCTTTTGTCATTTGTGTAGTTTTTTTTAAATATGTTTGTTTTTCTCTAGATATTTGTTTCATGATTGATTTATTTAATAATTCTTCATTTATATAAACCCAATTAGGATCATAATATTTTTCATACATATTTATCAATAAATCTAATAAAAATTTACTCAAACATATAATACCTCTTTCTATAGTAATTTCTTCATTATTTATACCATCTAATTTAGATTTTAATTCTCTATAAATATCAGATTCATCATTTATTAAATCTTTAATATAATCTGAAATTTTATTAATAATTAATACAAATATATATTTATTAAATTTATGAGTTATATTATTATCTAATAAACTATTTGATATACCTTTTAATTTATCTAAATTATTATTAAAATCTTTAATATAATTATATAATTCTTCAAAATATATTAAATTATTTTCATGAAAATATTGTTTAAAACCTTTATATTTAAATCCTTCATCTAATTCTGATTGTTTTCTCTTAAAAAATAAATCATTATGTAATAAATTATCATTTATTTTTAAAAATTCATTAAAATTATCTACATTTGTATCACTTAATTTATATAAATCTTTTCTAATTGTATTTATATTTTTATTATTCTTTATAATAGATATTGTATAATAAATATCATCTATTAATCTTTTATATATATATGAATTATCTATATTATCTATTAATTTTTCAATAATTTTAGATGATTTATCTATATTAGACATATCAGTTATAGGTATTGATTTAAATCGTTTTATTTGTAAGGTTTCTGTTATAAAATATTCATTATATTTATCATCTTCTAGTATTAATTTAAATAATTCATCAATATTTTCATAATAATAAATTATATTTTCATTAATTTTTAAAGCTATATTATCTATTTCATCTATTAATTTATCTTCATCAAATATTTGTTCATTTTCTTTTGAAGATTTAATATCTGTTATAACTGTAAATATATTATTTAATATATCATCTTCTAAATATTTATCTTTATTTAAAAAATTAATTAATCTATTTTCAATATTATTATTAAAATTTAAATATTTATTTATATCATCATTTGTATATTTTTCAGTATATTCTATATAATTTAAAGAATTAAATATTAATTTATTTTTATTAGGTAAATATTCAATAATTTTTATAAAATTTTCTGGATTATATGGTATTTTTACTTTTTTACATTCTGGTATATTCTCTAATAATTTTTGATCATAATCAAGTAAATAATAATTTAATATATTTTCATCTATACTATTTACAATTAATTCACCTAAATCATTTAAACAATAATTATTAAATAATTTTTTTATAAATTCTGAATTATTTGTAACTAATTCTTCATATTCAGAATTATTAAATATTTCAGCTGGATTATATTTATAATATTTAGTAATTTCTCCATTTAATAATAAATATTCTGTATTATTTAAATTAATATGTTTAAATTTTAATATATTATCACGATCTTTTGATTTTTCTATTTCATATTTACTTACTTCACCTATTATAATATTTTTCATATCATTATAATTAATTTTACTAAATTTATTATCTTTATAATGACATTTAGTTAATAAATCATTTATTTTATCATTATTAATATCTTCTAAGAATTTTTTGGTTAATAAATTTAATATTGGAAATACTTCTGAATTACCATTTAATTTTAATGAATAGATATATAATCTTTTATATGATGGATTACCTATTAATGTAGATACTGGTAATTTATATTCTATATATTTAGGTTCAATTTTATTAATATCTTTTAATAATGATATATTTTCTAAAGAATCGTTATTCATAAAATATTGTTTCATTATTTCATCATTTGAAGAAATATATCTATTAATATTTAATACTAATTTATTATCATATAATGGTTTATATGTAGGCCATGATTCTTTAATAAATAAATTATTAGTACTTTTATTTAATGTAAAATATCTATTAATTTTATTATATAAATTAAATTGAGGTTGTAGAAAATATTTTATAGTTTTTATAAATTCATCTTCAAAAATTTCTATAATTAGTTCTTTTTCTATTTTAGATTGAATTTTATTTAATGATTTTTTTAATTTATTATTTATATATGTTATTAGTTTTTTATTAATACTTTTTTCATTATTAGATGTAGGTATAAGTTTCCATGTTTCATCTTCATCATAATTTAATAAATTAAATATTTCACTAGTATTTATTTTATAAATCTCATTTGATATTTGTATATGAATAAATATTAAAAATGATATTGTTAAATAATTATTTAAATTAAATATATAATTTTTATAATTTCTAATAATTAATTTTTTTATTTTATGATTTTCTTTACCATCTTTACCTTTATAAACTAATTTTTTAGAATAATTATTTATATAATTTAATTGATTATATCTAAAATCAGTTAATTTATCAGAATTAAATAATAACATTATTTCAACAATACTTTCTAAATCTATTGGAAATAATTTAGTATTTAATTTTAATTCTTTTAATACCATATTTATTTGTTTTTTTAATTCAATATTACCATCTGATAAACTTTTAATTTCTTCTTCATTTAATACTTCTGTAGTATTAATAACTTTACCATCACTATATCCTTGAAAAAATGAAAAATCTACATTATCTATTAAATGCCCACAATTTATACATGTAATATGTCCATCTTCTGATTGAGGACAAAATAATGATTTTAAATTATTATAATATTCTGGATTTTTATCTATTTCTATTGAATATAAATAATGTTTACATAATACTTGTTCTGATCCACCACTTGAATATAACCAATTATTATTTTCTGTTAATTCTTTTGCTTCCCTACAATATATTTTTATGAATTTATTTAATAAATAATTTCTTTCTATTATATTAGTATTTCTTAAAATATATCCTCTACATAATTTTATTCTATCATGTAAATCTAATTCTTTAGTAATATATTTTACTTTTTTTATATCTTTTATTACAGATTTTAATAATTTTTTATATATTTTTTCATAATTATTTATATTTTTTTTAATTAAATCAATAATTTCATTTTTATCATCTTGTAATAAATCATTAATTTTTATATCATAATATAATAATAATTTTTCTAAATCTTTAAAACTATATATATGTTTTAATATATTTTTATCTATACTTTCTATTATTGATTTATTGTCAGGTAATACATTACTTAATAATTCAGATAATTTATCTAATGTAATATTTTCTTCTAAATTAAATACATATGCTGTTGATTCTTTATTATAATCTTCTTTAGATGAATCATTATTAATTTCTTTAGATATAAAATCATTATCTGAAAATGAATTTCTAAAAGATTTTATTGAATATGTTCTTTCACATAATTTTATATTTTCAAATAAATTAAAATGATTATTTTTTAGATTTAAATTTAATCTATAATTACTTAAATGTAATGGTATAAATAATAATCCTGTAATATTAAATTGTTCTGAATTTATATAAATTTCTTTTTCACCATTATCTAATCTATATAATTCTTTTCTTGTTTTTAATAAATCTATTTTATAATTATTCATATTAAAACCACTACATTTATTAATATCATCTAAACATTCTCTAATAATATCACCTTCATAATTTATTATAAATCCATTTTTATCTAAATTATTATTATAAGAATTATATTTAGTATTAAATAATGCATCTAATGTTAATTTATATCCATTACCATCGGCATACATAGAATTATATTTTTCTACTAATTCAGTTTCAATATTTGTTGTTGAAATGTCTGACCCCATTAATGCAGATGTAAATGCATCTTTTAATTTAGTTAATGATTCATCTTCTTCTTCTTCATCTGAATCATCTTTATCATGATATATTTTTTTATTTAATGCAACTATAGGTAATATAAAATATGGTAATTTAAAATCATTATTATTTTTCATAGATTTTATAAATGATAATACATCTGTTCTATCTATATCAGATATTGATTTATTTTCTTTTATTAAATTAAAAAATGAATATGACATTTCTGTAATTTTTTTTATTAATAATTCATCATCGAATTTATTATATAAATTTATTATTTCAGATATAAAATCTTCTTTAATTTCTGTTTCATTATATTTTTTGAATTGTTTATCTAATTCTATAACTTTTAATTTTATTTCATCTTCTTTAAATATATCATCTTCTATTAATACTTCTTCAGGATTAACTTCTTTAATATTTAATATTTCTATAATTTCAGTTCCATCTTCTAATTTTAAAACAATACCTTTATCATCTAAATTAATTTTCATTCTTTTTATTTTATCTGGATCTTCTTCTTGATATTCATTACTAAAAATAATATGCTCTGTATTATGTTCAACTATTTTACCTATAAAATCTTTATAATTATCAAATTTCTTTAATATTAATAAATATAAATCAACTATATTTAATTTATCTATATCTAATAATTCATCTTCTTCTACTGCTTCTTCACTACTATCATCATCACTTTGATCAAAATCTATATCTATATTCTCTCCACTAATTTGTCCTACTACTTCTTCTTCTACTGATTCTCCTGATTCTTCTGATTCTTCTGATTCTTCTAGTACTTCTGGTTCATTTTCTAATATATCTGATTGATAACTTTCATCAGAACTTTCACTCATATTAATATATAATATATATCTTATTTTTTTTTGATTAATACTTAAAATTAAAACTATAAAATATTTTAGTAATACATAATGGAAATTCAAACTTTTATAAATCAAAATGAAGATTATCTTATTAAATTTAATAATATGAATTTACAACTATTAAAATATAATGTATTAGGGTTAACTATAATTAAATATAATCATAAAACTAATATTGATGATTTTACTAAATTATTTAAATCAATTATTATAGATCAAAAAACAAATAAAATTATATCAATTGCGCCAATGAAATCTATTAAATCTGATCATGATATTTTAATGAATGATGATTCTGAAATTAGTAGAATGTATGATGGTACAATGATTAATGTATTTTATCATAATAATGAATGGACGTTATCTACTCGTTCATTTATAGGTGCTAAGAATTATTGGAATAAGAACTCAAAAAAATCTTTTAAAGATATGTTTAATGAATGTTTTAATCAATATGATCAATTAGATAAAACACATTCATATTCATTTGTGCTTCAACATAAAGATAATAGTAATATTACACCTGTTAAAAATAATAAAGTTATTCTTGTAGAAGAATATAAAGATTTAGTTAAAGTAGATTTAAATAAGAATGAATATACATTCGAATGCGTTAAAACATATAAAAATTATCATGAACTTAAAAAAGGAGAATTAGATATTGAAAAATATGATAAAGGATATAATATTATTAAAGATGGTGTAAGATATGTTTATATTACAGATGATTATAAATATATTTTTGATTTAAGACCTAATCAAAATAATAAAATGTTTATATTTTTAACATTATATAAACAAAGAAATTTAGATGAATATCTAAAAGTTTATAAAGATGATAAAGATATCTTTCAAGTATATAAAAATAAATATGAAATTATGAGAAATGAATTATATAATAATTATTGTAATCATTTTATTAAAAAAAATATTGTTATTAAAGATGTTCCATTTCAATTAAAACCACTTATTCATGAATTACATAAAATTCATAAATCAACAGGAGAAAAAATAAATTATAAATTAATTAATGATTATTTACAAAATTTAAATATTAAAAGATTAACATTTATTTTAAATTATTATTAAATTATATATTATATATTATAATGAATAAATTATTATTACTGGGTATATTTTTTATAATTTTTATATTATTGTTTTTTTATGCACCGTCTGTTTGTAATAATATAATATATTATAGAGGTTATAGAGGTTGTCATACTAATAATTAATCAGATACTTTTAATAATAATTTCATAAATATTTTTTAATTCATCACAACAATCTTTAAAGACTTGTATTATACTATTTCTTTTTTCTAATTCTTCTAATCCATCATTATTATTCATTGACATTGTGAATAATATTTTATCTTCTAATGGATGTGTACGTTTATATCCGCACATATTTAATAAAGATCCATCTTTAATTAATTTATTAGAAATATGAGCTTGAATTATAGATCCTAAAGTATCATCAAATCCATGCCATATATTATTAAATTCTATTGTATATGGCATATTAATTATCATATTAATAACATTATTATCATTAAATATAAATTTAATATATGAAATATCATCACCTTCTACTATTTTATCTAAAGTTTCTTTAAATCCATCTAATGTTTCAATAATAATTTCATTTGCTCTAATAAATAATTCTTTAGAGTTTAAATAATGTTGTGATTCAACTATAAAATCATAATAATTAGGTTCACCTTGATTATCTCTATGAAAATATCTAGGTCCTTGACTAATTCTAAATTCATTTTCAAATACTTCTACATTTTCTGGATTTTTTATAGTTATTTTTTCTTTTAAAACTTGATTTACTAATTCTTCATTCATTTTATATGAATATGTAGCACATGATACTGCTTGCCATCTAGCATCTTCTTTTGCTATGGATACTGATGGAGAACCATATAGAACTAATTCTTGAATATTTTCATCTGAATTAGTAGATTTAGTTTCAGTAATAATAGAATAATATTTATCTTGAAATGGTCTAAATATTTCTTTTTTTTCTTTTTCAGATATTTGTTTTTTTAAATCATAATTATTTTTATCAATATTTTTAATTAAACCTGCTTGATAATCAGCAGAGTTTTTTACAATACTTTTTAATTCATATATTTGAATATCATCTGCTGTAATTAATTT
>Ga0180120_10000202_pt1 | contig 30291 bp, 20 predicted proteins | sample CPBDNA_3_FD_129677 | JGI IMG/M metagenome (GOLD analysis project Ga0180120, IMG submission 129677) | Freshwater to marine salinity gradient microbial communities from Chesapeake Bay, USA - CPBay_Spr_31_0.2_DNA (version 2) (version 2) | ecosystem: Environmental > Aquatic > Marine > Coastal ... | reverse complement strand
CTCCACACTTGCACTCCGGCTCCCAACCCGAATGCTCACGCATATGGACTTCCCGCTCAAGCCACTAACACAGATCACTGACCCCGATGCTCTCATGGAGCACTTTCTCGAGTATGCATTGGCGAAAGGTCTCGAACTCTACCCAGCCCAAGAAGAAGCGATTCTAGAAATATTTGCGGGTAAAAATGTCATCCTAAACACCCCCACAGGCTCGGGCAAATCGCTCGTCGCTGCCGCACTTCACTTCCTCTCCGCATCGCAAGGTCGCCAATCCGTCTACACTTGTCCAATCAAAGCCCTCGTTAATGAAAAATTCCTTTCACTATGCCGAGATTTTGGACCTGAAAATGTTGGTATGATGACTGGAGATGCGAGCGTCAACCGCGGCGCACCCATCCTCTGCTGCACGGCTGAAATCCTTGCCAATATCGCCCTACGCGATGGCGCTAAAGCTAACGTTCACGACGTAATAATGGATGAATTTCACTACTACTCCGACGTCGAACGCGGTGGGGCATGGCAAGCCCCTTTACTCACACTACCACAATCCCGCTTCCTACTCATCTCCGCCACCCTCGGGGAAACGGGCTTCTTTGAGCGCGAGATAGAGCGCGTCACTGGTAATGAAGCGGTCACAGTCTCCAGTACGGAGCGCCCCGTGCCACTTGAATTCACCTACGTCGAAGACCCCTTAACCGAGACCCTAGAAAAGCTCCAAACTGCCAATAAATTCCCGGTCTATATCGTTCATTTCACTCAACGCTCTGCTTCCGACACCGCGCAAAGCATACTCAGCCTGAATGTCTGCAGCAAAGATGAAAAAGCGCAAATTACCGAAGCATTGCAAGGGACTCCGTTTACTAGCCCCTTCGGTAAAGAGATCAAAAAACTACTCCGGAGTGGCATTGGATTGCACCATGCTGGTCTGCTGCCAAAATATCGTGTATTGATTGAAAAACTCGCTCAAAAAGGCCTTCTCAAAGTCATCTGTGGTACAGATACCCTAGGCGTTGGAGTCAATGTACCAATTCGAACTGTGCTCTTCACTCAGCTTTGTAAATACGGCGGCGTAAAAACAGGCATACTCACCGCCCGCGACTTCCACCAAATTAGTGGTCGTGCTGGGCGCAAGGGATTCGACGACCAAGGCTATGTCATTGCCATGGCGCCGGAACACGTAATCGAGAATAAACGCCTGGAGGCCAAAGCAGCAGGTGATCCAAAAAAGAAAAAGAAATTGGTTAAGCGCAAACCACCGGAGCGTGGCTACGTGCATTGGGATGAGCAAACCTTTACCCGTCTACAAAGCGCTCCGGCTGAACCACTTAAATCTACTTTTAAAGTCTCGCATGGGATGTTGCTCAACGTCCTATCACGCACGGGTGATGGCTGCGCCGCAATGCGGGCAATAATTAACGATTGCCACAACAACGACAGCTCCAAGGCGGCAATGCGCACACAATCCTTTCAACTATTCCGCGCGTTGGTCGACCGTAACATCATCGAGATTCAGCCCAAAGGAGCTAAGCAGAAATTACGCGTCAACGTTGAGCTTCAAGACGAGTTTTCACTCAACCAAACGCTCGCGCTGTACTGCATCGACACCCTCGGCCTGCTCGATACCACAGCAGCAGGTTACGAGCTTAAATTACTCAGCCTCGTCGAGTCCATCCTCGAAAACCCAGACATCATTTTGCGCAAGCAAGTCGACAAGCTAAAGAGCGATAAATTTGCTGAGTTGAAAGCAGCTGGTATCGAATACGACGAGCGCATCGAAGCGCTTGAAAAGGTCGAATATTACAAGCCTGAAAGTGAGTTCATATACGAGACCTACAATCGCTTTGCTGCAGAACACCCATGGGTAGGCTCCGAAAATATTAAGCCCAAATCCATCGCACGCGAGATGTATGAAGGCTACAGTAGCTTTGCTGATTACATCAAAAAATACAGTCTGATGCGCGCCGAGGGTCTACTACTGCGCCACCTCACAAATGTTTACCGTGTTTTGGAAAACACAGTACCTCCCGCCTTCAAAACAGAACCAGTAAATGACGTAATCACCTACATCGAAACACTGTTGCGTATGACTGACTCAAGCCTACTCGATGAATGGGAAACTCTCAAAAACCCCGACCATCAAACTAAATCCGATGAGTCGCTCCCCGCGACTAAGGGCCCGATGGATATCACTCGTGACCGTGAAGCCTTTACCCGCCACGTGCGAAACGAGGTCTTTCGCTTTTTTCGTATGCTTGCCAATAAAGAATATAAGGAAATCGATGAAGCCTTTGAGCTCGATAGAATGTTTCCTGAAGCAAAATGGAAATACACCGCACTTGGCGAAGCCATGGGTGCCTATTATGCAACTCATGATTGGATCCGACTCGACCCCGAAGCACGCAACAAAAGCCACACCAAAATTACCGAATCCGATGACCACCAAACTTGGGACATCGAACAGGTATTGGTCGACCCCGAAGCGCTCAACGATTTTCAATTTGTATTTGAACTATCGGTACAGCAATCGAAAGAATCAGGAGTAGTTAAAGTGATACCTTTGAAACTCCATTCGATCGTGAGCTAATACTTAAACTAAAAGCATATCATGGCATAGGGTCGGCGCTAAGGCCTTTACAACGCAGCACATGCAAAGTCACTTCTGGCATGCAATTCAAGCGCACCGGCAAACCTGAAGCACCCGTGCCTCGACTCGTATAACCCTGCATCTGTGCTTCACGCCACGCACCTGAAAGTAGGCGTCGCGGGGAACTATGATCATGCACTATAACACGCCCTCCAGGTAGACAGATCTGCCCCCCGTGGGTGTGTCCTGCGAGTAAAAAATCAACCCCATATAGAGCGGCCTCATCATACGTTTGCGGCGAATGCGACAATAGGACTTTGCAAACATCCTCTGGTACACCGCTTAAAGCATGTTCAAAGTTATGACTCTGGTAAAAATTGGGATCATCGATCCCCACTAAATATAAAGCGGCGTCACCGCGCTCAATCACCTCAGTCTCATTGAGCAAAAACTTGATGCCTGCGGCTTCCATCACAGGCACTTTTACAAGGGAATCATGATTGCCTAAAACCGCATAACGTGGCTTGTGCACATCTCTTAACAAATCCAATGTCGCAGCTATCGCACTAGAATGATCACTAAAAGTGCAGGTGCGAAAATCTCCTGTTAGCGCCACGATATCATACTCTAAAGGTGCAATTACACGGCGTACAGCGATTGGGAAATCGGGGTGCAAATCAGTATGCAGGTCAGAAAGTTGTAATATCGTAAAGCCATCAAATGCGAGCGGTAAACGCTCCAACTCCACCTCATTTCGAACGACTTGAATATTAAAATAGTTACGATGCGCGCGGCTCCAAAGACCAGTCAACTTTAAGCAGCGTCGAATGAATCCATACAGATCCCACAGATGCTCAAAACGAAACCATCCTCGCCCCTGTCGCTCTCCTTGTCGTTCGAGCATCTGCCTCTCGGCATTGAGACGCGCAGTGTATTCAACCTCACCCATGCGCTCAGAAAACACTTTTAATGCAAGGTCTTCTGAACTATCAGCTGTTTTTTTTGGCATCCTTACGTAACAAAAACGCAGCTGCGATCAAACTGCGATTATAAACCCACCTAAAAAGTCTATTCAAGTATGAGCGTATCACCAACAATCTACTGCTCGCTGCACGAGTTCAATTAGTTAACGCTACAAGCTTTACTCCCATGGAATTCAGCCTAACGTGCCACTCATGACAACGGCACAGAAGCACTCAGACGCCTTCGACAACATCGAATCCGCTATCCGCGACATCGCAGAGGGCAAAATGGTCATTGTAACTGATGATGAATCTCGTGAAAACGAGGGCGATTTAATCATGGCTGCATCGAAGGTTACTCCAGAAGCGGTCAATCAAATGGCACTCCACGCCCGTGGCCTGATTTGCGTGCCGATGTTAGGGCATCAATTGCGCCGCCTAGGCATTAGTCCGATGGCCTCAGAAAACCGCGAATCGCACCAGACCGACTTTGCTATCTCAGTCGATGCAGCAGAAGGAATCACCACTGGTATCAGCGCTTATGATCGTGCTGAGACAATCCGTATTTTATCCGACCCGACCTCTCAGCCAGACATGCTGGTTCAACCCGGCCATGTTTTCCCACTTCGCGCCCGCCCAGGCGGTGTGCTCCAACGCGCCGGACACACTGAAGCTGCAGTCGATTTAGCGCAGCTCGCAGGGCTGCATCCAAGCGGTGTAATTTGTGAAATTCTCAATGAAGACGGGACCCTAGCGCGCGTGCCTGATCTGATTAAATATAAGAAAAAACATGATCTGAAAATGATCTCGATCGCAGATTTGATCGAGTATCGCCATACTCGCGACCGCCTAGTCGAGCACGTATTGACACGCCCTTTTGAATCCGAATTTGGCATATTCGACCTTCACATCTTCCGCAGTATTCTCGATGATCGCCAACACATTGCACTCACCATGGGCGAGCTGAATGCCAAACCGACACTCGTGCGTGTACAGAGTGAAAATTTACTGACCGATGTTTTTCGCTCTACTGAGCTGAGCGGCTATCACTCAATGACTGCTGCAATGCAAAAAATCGCAGATGCCCAACACGGAGCGCTGCTCTATATAGAGCAACCTAAAGGCGGCATCGCAGTCATTGAGGGCAACAAACAGGCGACACCGAAGGATGTTGGCCCGACTAAAATGGACTTTCGCGACTATGGCATCGGCGCTCAGATACTCGTAGCACTTGGCTTATGCAAGATTCGCCTCCTGTCCAGCACCACGCGTAAGGTGGTCGGCCTCGATGGCTACGATCTGGAAATCGTCGAGCAAATCGAAGTTTAAATACAAAATACTCTCATTCTAGTAAAACTCCTTATAATCAATAACCATGCCTAAAAAAGTAGATGTAGCGGTCATTCTTTCTGGTTGCGGTGTATATGACGGCTCGGAAATACACGAATCGGTACTCACCTTACTCGCACTCGCACGAGCAGGGGCCACTGTCACCTTTGCCGCCCCCGACATCGCCCAACGCCACGTGATCAATCATGCCACAGGTGAAATCAACGAGGACGAGGATCGTAATGTTCTGGAGGAAGCCGCACGCATTGCTCGAGGCGACATTCAGCCAATCGAGGCACTAAAACTCGACGAACTGGATGCGATCCTCTTTGTCGGCGGCTTTGGGGTCGCAAAGAACCTCTCCAGCCTCGCTTTTGATGGTATAACCTACGACATAGACCCTATTATCAATCAACTGATCCAAGAAGCCCACCAAGCACGCAAGGTGCTTGGCTTTATATGCATCGCACCGACGCTCGCCGCTGCCGCCCTCGGAAGCAAAAAAGTACAGCTTACGATTGGCAACGATGCAGATACCGCGGCAATCATGGAGGCTAAAGGCGCTCAACATATTAATTGCCCGGTCGATGGAATCGTCGTCGATGCAGCGAATCTCGTAGTTACCACACCTGCTTATATGCTCGCAGAAGACATCCTGCAGGCAGAGTCTAGCATCAATAAATTGGTGGCTAAAGTGCTCCAACTCGCCCAATCTCTCAAAAATTAACCTGATTGAATACTTGACGAGCTGATTTTAGGCTCTTTAATCCGCGCCCTTTAGAAGACATCGCACGACACACAATTTTTCACATTAGTAAACAAATCTCATGGGACAGCCAAAACGCAAACAATCCAAGCAACGCAGCCGCAAGCGCCGTGGTGCAGTCACTTACCAATTGCCACAACTGGCAAAAGACCCACAGGACGGCACTCTCTTCCGCCCTCACCGCGTCAATCCGGCCAACGGACTTTATCGTGGTCGCCAAGTTCTAGACGTTGAGGTCTAAGGCTGCGACTAGTCGCTATCACTTTATATTTATAACCACCTATGGGCGAGAGCGCAGTCAACTGCACCATTGCAGTCGACACCATGGGGGGAGACAAAGGGCCCACTGAGTTTATCCGTGGGCTTTTTTATGCCATCGAAGAGCTGAAGCTTGAATGTAACTTCGTGCTGGTCGGCAATAAGCGGCTGATCGAGCGGCTACTGACAGTTGGCAAGCTCGACGCGTACCAAGATCGGATCAAAGTCATTCACAGTACCCAAGTCATCGGGATGAATGAAAAGCCGATTCAGGCGATTAAGAGCAAGAAAGATTCCTCGATGGTGCAAGCCATCGCCCAGCTTAAAAACAATGAAGCCGATGCCGTTGTTAGCTGTGGCAATACCGGCGCGCTCATGGCCTGCGGCACGCTCCGCCTACGCCAGATCCCAGGCGTCGATCGCCCCGCACTTGGCATCATCGTCCCCAGCAAGCAAGGACCCTTCGTGTTAACTGATGTAGGCGCTAATCCCGAGTCCACTGCGGAGCATTTAGTACACAACGCGGTACTCGGCTCAAACTACGCCAAAGCAGCGCTTAACCTCACCCATCCTCGCGTGGCACTCCTCACGATTGGTACTGAGGAAGGCAAAGGCACTGCATTAATTAATCAAACCCACACCCAACTCCAAAAAATTAACGGCGTCATCAACTATGTCGGACCGATCGAGGGCTTCCAACTCTTTGATGGAGAGGTCGATGTGGTTGTGTGCGACGGGTTTGTCGGTAACATTGTTCTTAAATCCAGTGAAGCGCTCTTTGGTTTTATTAGCACCACTTTGCGCGAGGCGCTCGTTCGCAATGTGAAACGTAAAATTGGCGCAGTACTCTCCAAATCTGCTTTCAAAGACATGAAAACACGTCTCGGCCCGGACCAACACGCGGGCGCACCACTGCTTGGTCTAAAAGGTAATATTTTAAAAGCACACGGCTCCTCTAATTTTGTGGCGATTGCGAACGCCTTACGTATCGCTCAAGAGGTCGTTACACATGATATGATTGACTCCATCGGCAGTGAGATCAATCAATGCAATGCATTGAACATCCATTGCGAAGAAGAGAACGCTTCAAATTAAGCACCTAGCACTCTCTGAGACGCAGAGACACTTTACATACTTTCATGCCTAGCCATCCTAACTCAGTCACGATCATCGGCACCGGCTCGTACGCACCATCCAACGTTGTGACCAACGATGACATGGCCAAAATCGTCGATACATCTGACGAATGGATTCGCACCCGTAGCGGCATCAGCGCTCGTCACTTTGCTGCCGCAGACGAAACTACCAGTGATATGGCCTGCGCCGCAGCCGAACGTGCGATCGAAGCAGCTGGTATCGAACGTAACGAGATCGACCTGATCATCGTTGCTACGATGACGCCTGACATGCCCTTCCCGTCCACCGCCTGCCTAATTCAGAGTAAGCTAGGCCTGCCAAATGTCACTACCTTTGATATGCAGGCAGCATGCTCAGGCTTCGTTTATGCACTGAGTGTGGCGAACTCAATGCTGCTCTCGGGTAACTTTAATAAAGCACTCGTCATCGGTGCAGAAAAAATGAGCGGCATCCTAGATTTTGAAGACCGCACTACTTGTGTACTCTTTGGTGATGGCGCAGGTGCTGCCGTGCTCAGCGCAGAGCAAACCACTGAAAAAGTCGGCATACTGGGTGTCCTCGGCGGTGCGGATGGCTCCAATCCTAGTCTGCTCCAACAACCTGCCGGCGGCTCTGCAATTCCAGCCACGACCGAATCAATCGCCAGTCGTCAACATTTCCTCAAGATGAATGGCAAAGAGATTTTCAAGGCGGCTGTTCGTGTGATGGGCCAAGCCAGTACTGATATTATTGAGCAACAAAGCTATGATCCAGAGGATCTTAACCTTGTCATCCCGCACCAGGCGAACATGCGTATCATTGAAAGTTTGGCGAAGCGCTTAAGTATACCAATGGAAAAATTCCATAATAACTTGGATCGCTATGGCAACACATCGGCCGCCTCCGTGCCGATCGCACTAGATGAAGCCTATCGTGCTGGGCGCATCCAATCTGGAGACCTCATACTTTTAGTCGCGTTCGGGGCAGGCTTGACGTGGGGCTCAACCTTGATCAAATGGCAATAAATTTATGTCTCGCTTACTTTCATTAATTCTCGCCCTTGGGTTACTCGTAAGCCCGTCCTTGCAGGCGCTCTCTTTAAACCCTCTCGATTGGTTCGAAGGCGCTGAAGTAACCAGCATTGATGCCAGTGACCAAAGCAACGAAATTGCTGAATCTCTACTTGAAACCGCAAAGGCAAAATACGCGGCAGGCAAGCTGCGCTCTGCCAAGCGCACGCTAAAGAAGATTATCAAAGAACACTCCGCGGCCCCAGCTGCGGGAGAAGCACTGACAATCCGTGCCCGGATATACATGGCAAAAAGTCTCTGGATAAAGGGCTTCGATGATCTTCAGAAAGTCGTCACCAAACATGCTAACTACGAAAAATTCGATCGTGTGATCGCAGATCAGTTTGACTGCGCTACAGCATTGATGGAAGGCGCTCGGGGACGAATTCTTTGGATATTTCCGGGATTCAAACAATACGGAACCTCGGCGAAACAATTTGAGCAAATCGTACGCAATGCTCCTTACAGTGACTACGCACCTCTAGCGCTGATGAATATTGCACTGGTTTCCGAACAAATCAACGAGCCTGAAGAGGCGATCGATGCACTCGACCGCCTGATCAATTACTACCCACAAAGCATGCTAGCGCCTGATGCTTATTACAATTTAGCGCAAACCTACTCTGACCTCGTCGAAGGATATGAATACGACCAAGGCTCCACGCGACGCGCAATCAGCTATTACGAAGACTTCCTAATTCTATTTCCAAGCAGTCATTTAACTGGTGAAATCGAAGCAAACCTCAGGAATATGGAAAATCTGCTCGCCAGCAGTCGCCTGAATCTTGGTGATTTCTACTATTATTTTCGCAACAACAATACTGCAGCGCTAGTTTTCTACAACGAAGCGATCACGATCGAACCAGACTCTGAAGCCGCCGCAGAAGCACGACTACGTATAGCGGATATCGAATCGGGTGTGCGCCCAACTAATAAAGCCAGCATCCTTCGTAAATTACTTAGAGCGGAGTAATTATCATCCCAATTGAAAGAGCCCGCACGTATGCACACGACCTCACAGCAATCAACAAGTGTTCGCGCCCTTCTATTCTTTGGCACAATCCTCGTGCTCGGCCTGCTCTCTGGTTGCGCCAATTACCAACTCGGCTCATCTGCTGGAATTCCGTTCCAGTCACTCTACATTAAGCCTGCGACCAACCATAGCTTTGCACCCCAGGCACAACCGATCATCAGCGCTCAACTGCGTGAAACATTCATTCGCGATGCTCGCGTCAAACTTGTAGCTCACGAACAAGATGCGGATGCAGTCCTCTACGTTGACCTTACCGAATACGATAGTAATGCAGCCGCTCGTAATAGTAACGACACTGTGCGAGCGAATAGCTTTAATATCCGCTTGTCTGCTGAGATCTCACTCTACGATCAACACAAAGGTTGTTACCTGTTCCAAGAACGAGCGATCCGAGCATCGACAATCGCTTACACCGGGAACCCTCACACTGAGGGCGGAATTATCTCCTACCAACAAAGCGAGCGCCAAGCAATGCCACTGCTTGCTCGCGAACTAGCTCGCCAAATTACGGACGAGGTACTTAGTCCTTGGTAAGCCTTTGAGGCTCAATCAACTTTCTACAAAAAAAGGGCGGTGAACTGATTCACCGCCCTTTTTGTTTTTTAGAAAACCTAGACCTGCGCCGGATCCACAAATTCAAGCGTGCCGTCTTCGTTTAAGCGGCGGTAGTAACAACCCGAACGTGCTACGCCGTCCTTATTCTTAGTATGGCAAGCTCCCTGTCCTGCTGGAGTTACAATATAGAGAATCGAATTCTGCTCACAATTGACGCGAATATCCTCGATCTTAAGATAGTCCCCACTGGTCTTACCTTTGATCCAGAGCTCGTTACGACTGGTACTCCAGAAAGTGGCCATCCCACATTCGCGTGCCGTCTGCAGCGCCAATTTATTAGCATAACCGACAATCAATACCTCACCAGTCTTTCCATCTTGAGCGATTGCTGGCAACACGTCTGTGCCGCAGTTGGCGACCTTCAGAAGTTTTGTAAAATCAAGATCGAGCGCACAGCCCTGTTCTAATTCTTCGTGTGACATAACTACGGAATAAGCGACTGCAGGACGCCCAAGTCCAGTTTCAATTTAAGTTATACATAGCAGGAAAGTAAATAATTCATAGTCCATCACCTATTTTTCCTTTCAATTCAATCGCATCCGTCCATCGTACTATGCTGGTATCTACGATAATTAGTGCGCATGCACTTCAAAAACATATAGTTATGACTAACACAGCTCACACTGCTGAAATTCTCTCTCAAGCTGCAAACGAAGCACGCGGACTTGCGATCGATGCGATCCACGCCTGCAACTCAGGCCATTTAGGTCTTCCTTTAGGCTGTGCAGAAATCGGCGCTGTCCTGTTTGGTGACGGTGGCATACGCTACAACCCAGCAGCACCCAAGTGGCTCAACCGCGACCGCTTCGTACTCTCTGGCGGACATGGTTCAATGTTTGTTTACTCATGGCTACACCTTGCCGGCTATGATCTCTCAATCGAACAAGTGAAAAACTTCCGCGTGCTCGGTTCTGAGACTCCAGGCCATCCTGAATTTGGCGACACTGCAGGCGTTGAAGCCACGACTGGACCACTCGGTCAAGGGATTGGTAATGCAGTCGGCTACGCGCTTTCCGGGAAACGCGCTGCAGCCAAATTCAACACTGCAGATCACACGCTCTTCGATCAACATATCTTCGCACTCAACGGTGATGGTTGCCTACAGGAAGGGGTTGCAAAAGAAGCCATCGCTTTTGCTGGGCACAACAAGCTCGATAACCTAATCCTCATCTATGACTCCAATGACGTCACGCTCGATGCGATGGCAACGCAGTCACAAAGCGAGGATGCGGAAGCCTACTTTATCTCACAAAGCTGGGATGCGATCACCATCGACGGTCACAATCTGACTGCGATTAAGGAAGCCATCGTCCACGCGAAGTCCAATGACAACGGCAAGCCTAAGGTTATCATCGCAAAAACCACAATAGGTAAAGGAATACCTGAAGTGCAAGGCACTGCTGCCGGTCACGGTGAAGGTGGCGCTAAATTTGCTGCGCAAGCGCGCAAGGGGCTCGGTCTTCCTGATCAAACTTTCTATGTCTCCGCTGAGGTTCGAGCGCACTTTGCAGCACAAGCTGAAGCAGGCAAAGCAGCCAATGTCGAGTGGGATGCGACCTACGCAGCATGGGCTACAGCCAATCCAACGCTTGCTGCTGAGCTTGACGCATCCGTTAAGGGTGAGATTCCTGCTGATCTCGTCAGCCGTATCCCTGAGTTCGAAGCGGGCACCGGTGCTGCAACACGTGCCTCAGGTGGAGTGGTCATGCAGTCACTAGCTAAAGAGGTACCGCAAGTCATCACCGGCTCGGCCGACCTCTATGGCTCAACCAAAAATTATATCAAAGACGGTGGCGACTTCTCCGCGGAAAACTTCGGTGGACGTAATATCTGGTTTGGTATTCGTGAGCACGCAATGGGTGCAATCTGCAATGGTATCGCCTACGATGGTCTATTCCGCACTAGTGGTGCGACCTTCCTAGTCTTCGCTGACTATCTTCGCCCAGCAATCCGCCTTGCAAGCCTAGCCAAGTTACCCGTGACTTATATCTTCACACACGATTCTGTCGGTGTGGGTGAAGACGGCCCAACTCACCAACCTGTCGAAACTGTCAGTGGCTTGCGCGTGATTCCAAATCTGGACGTCATTCGCCCATCTGATGCTGAAGAAACGGCCGCAGCTTTTGCTGCAGCTACACTTCGTCAAGACGGCCCAACTGCATTAATTCTGACTCGCCAAAACATCCCTGCGAACGACAGCGTGAGCATCGAAGATCGTCGTGAAGGGACACTGAAAGGTGGTTACATCGCGAAACAAGAAACTGGAGAGCTTAAGCTAATTATCCTCGCTACTGGCTCTGAAGTGCAACACGCACTCGGTGCAGCCGAACAACTTGGCGCTGGCGTGCGCGTAGTGTCTCTTCCATGCTTCGAGCGTTTCGAGCGTCAATCCGCGGACTACATAGAAAGTATTCTTCCTGCCAGCTGCAACGCCCGCGTAGCAGTCGAAGCTGGCGTCTCAAATACATGGGGCAAGTATGTCGGGCTCACTGGCAAAACTGTCTGCATTGACCGCTTTGGTATTTCCGCTCCTGGCGACACTGTGATGGCCGAGCTAGGTATGTCTGCCGACAATGTCGCTGCTGTTGCCAAAGAGCTACTCTAAGCTAGAGTATTCATCTTATTTCAAAAGGCCGTCCTGTAAAGGATGGCCTTTTTTGGCTATACGGAATCCTCAACTCTACCATACAAACGTTCAACCACTTAATCAAAGTGAGCATCTGTAACAGCAAATCTCAGTAATCAGAATCAATCGTTTCTTGTCACAGTAAAACGATGTGCCACAGGTTGATTTACTTGATACAGCTCATGATGCAACTGGTTCAACGCTTCATGTATTTCGTCCTCTTCTCCACGGACATTGGAATACTCTGCATACTGAGTCTTCACGTAGCCATACCAAGACTCTCCTTCTATCTTCTTTAGCTTAGTATCGAGAAAGGCTGTGACTGCATCCGTATCCTCTAAATCAACATCAGATTGCGATAATCCACTACTATAAAACACATAAGCAGCGCTACGGAGGCGACCTTGATGTCGCATCTGCTGGTCATTGAGCTGCTTGACCTTAAGTGACTGCTGCATTTGCGGAGTGTTTTCAAGGGTTGCTAAGTTGATACCCTGCTCTAGGGCCTCCGCGGACCAAGTGCCGAGTCTGACGTCGTCAATCGAGAGAGTATAATTCCCTGCTATTAAATCTTGAATCACGAGGATTTGTTGATTCATCTCCGCTTCGAACGGCACTAATGCCAGTCCTTTTGCAATACCATCTGTCTGCGGAAATGGCAACGCGCCCTCCAAGGCAGTAAACCTGATCGCTCTACTGGTTGACTGAAGGTCCGAGACAGTTGCATTCATTGATTCAACGACCGAACGATTGCGTGCATTCAACACCATTTTGGAAACCAATTGCGGAACTGCCTGCGCTTTGAGGAATTCATACGCCATCACCACATGCCCATAGTGCCAGTCTGGATGCACACGATCGGCGCCAACGATTGTGTTAGTAGGATCCAGTTGTTGAAGCTCGGTATTGATCGCAAGCATCGCACTGTAAAAATCGACTGTGCCCTGCGTTCTGGCCGCAGCCGATTCTTTTATAAAATCTGCGCACTGACCTAACCCATCATTCGCTCCAAACTCATTCTTACGCTTCAGCACTGCAGTCTGATCGTAGATCGATGGTGTAATGAAAATCACCTCACTCTGAATCGCATCAAAGCGACCCACCAGTTTCGTTATGTCTGACTTGTAGGTATCAATATAGTGCTGCTGCTGCGCCAACGAAGCCGCATCGGTTTTGTCAGCTCCATAGAGCCAACGACCAATATCATTCATCCCTAGCATCAATGTCGATACCGTCGGCTTCGCAGTGGCAATATCTTCTTCAAATCGTTGTAGGACATGCGAGGCCTTATCACCACTGATCCCCTTGTTCCAGACCTGAAAATTACGGTCGGGAAAACGCGTTAAATAATAGAGGTACACATAGGAGTGATAGCTGCCGCCATGAGTGATACTATCGCCGACAAAGCACACGCGATCACCGTCTTGGAACTGCGGTACGAGCTGTGCTGAAATACCATTACTCGCACCGAACAAATAAAGCGCAAAAAAAAGCCACACTGAGACTACTTTTATCATAACATAACAGATTAGATTTCTAATTAAAAAACAGGAGTTAAACTAGTTCCGTGCCAACCTTTATATGAATCCAGCTGATCGCGAAAACACTGCTATTTTAAAGGGCAAACAATAAACGAACCTAGTTACCAAAAAACGTTTTGCGGAGCAAACTCTAATAAAACACTACTCCCCAAGATCCAAATCTATGGTCAACTTCCGACGTACCGTATCCGGCAATGCGAACAAGCTCTGGTCACGCAATTGTGAGGCAACTTCATCACTCAACAGAACTCGCAGGACTTGCTTCAACCGCGCTTCATCTCGCTCGTTATAAACCGTGTAGAAAGCCAATCGAATTGGATAATCACCATAGTGCACATTATCATCGGTTGGACCAAATGCAGGGCCATCCGCTTCGGCAGAAATCATCAATGCCTTTAACTTAGAACTCTCCGGCAATCTTGGCATAATGGCGATTGAAGCCGCATCTGATAACAATAAGCCTTCCACTTCAGAATCTTTAACTGGGACAACTGTCGTCTTCATCTGACCACCGCGCAACACCGAGAATTTAAATAACTCGAGCGAGATACTCGAATCCGTTTGCGTCGCCATAGTCTTGATCGAGCGATTACCCCAACCAGACAAACCCAAATCTCCCCAAGAGGTGAAATGATTCTCTTCATCCGAGCCAAAAATTCCACCCAGTCGTGACAAGCTGATTTCATTAATCGGGTTACTCTTATTCACCGCAACTACAGCCACATCGTAAGCAAATGGACAGATACGAAACTCTTCACGCGGTATTTCCCCCTCCTCCGGAAAGGCAATAATAGCCAAATCGATTTCATCGGAACGCAAGCGATCCAGTGCCGGTAAACTACCAATGCTATCAACCTTAAACTCAATCGAATGCTCATCTCCGTATATTTGAAGCGGTCCGGATATATAATCGGCAAGTAAATCGGAGGCTGCGATACGAATTTCTTGAGCTGAAACTGGTATTGCCACTGCTACGGCAAAAAGAAAAAAGAGAAGGCGAGTAGACATAGTTACAATAATCGTAGAGATAAAGTTATATTCACTATGTCTGGCGCAGCCACAAGCAGAGTCAAACCCTAAGCACTTTCTTGGTTTCGGTATTTAGTGGCTACTTATCAACTAAAGTCGTTATTAAATTACGTGGGCAGACTTTTTGAGTAACCTTAATACCACCTAAAATATGAGCTGGATAAATAGAATAGTACTATATTGGTTAGAGTATCACCCCGGAGATTTTCGGCGGTACTGAGTGGGCGAGCAGCCCACTACTAATTTGAACGTATTACTAAAATGCGGAGCGTGGCAAAATCCTGATAGCGCAGCAATCGTCTCGATAGATTCACTGCCGCCTGCGAGTCGACGCTTCCCCTCTTGAATACGAATGCGTATTATACTCTCACGTATACTGCAGTGCATTTGAGCCCTGAAACGCGACTCTAAGCTTCGGCGGCTGATGCCAAATCGTTGAGCTAGCATATCCGTACTAATGCTGCGCTGGTAGTCAGTTTTTAAATACGTTATAAGCTCACGTATGACTGGGTCTGATATCGCCAGCATGTCGGTACTCTGGGGGATCTTAATGCCCTTGGGTGGAAAAAAGCGGATACGCTCCTTTAAATTTTTACCGGCCATCAATTGATCCAACATAGCTGCGCCCTCGTAGCCGATTGTTTGCAAATTATGTCGTACACTGGAAAGCGGAATTGCTTTATTTTCACAAATCAAAGTGTTGTTATACGCACCTAATATAGCGATTTCATCAGGAGCTTTGAGGTCAGCGCTCAAGCATAGATTCAAGATCCATGCTGCATCGTAATCACTTTTTGTATAAATAGCGCATGGCTTCGGTAAATCTCTGAGTACTTGTGTAATATATTGGGTATCTTGTGCGCGCTTACGATCTAAGCGCAGCCAATCCAAACCAACTGCCACTAAGGCATCGCGATAGGCTTCGTAGCGAGTCCAACTGACGGGGTTCGACCCCAAAGCAAACCATGCGCAGTGCTGATGGCCTGCTTCAATGAAATGCGTAGCACCCGCCCGACCAATCGCTGCATTGTCAGCTGCCACACCTGGCAAATCAATGTCCTCTCGCCAAATCGATAAATCTACAACTGGAACCGTTGCAGCACGGATAAATTCTTCAAGTGCACTGCTATTATTAAGCGAGGTAATGATGCCATCGCCCGACCAATATTGAGGTATTTGAAAGTCCTTAAGGATACTCACATTTAGGTGTCAGCCGTTTCGACTGACATATTGTGCAATACCTTGGTGCGCAGACTGATCGTAGCTACCCAATACCATTAAAACATGCTTCCACTTAATTCTGCGCAATTTTGCATAAAATATAATTATTATGCAATTATAAATTGCTACCTACTAAACTATTTTAACAACCACAATTCCAACCGCAATATGCCCATCGAAAATAAATTCTATGTCTCTAAAAATCAAACAAGGAGGTAGCGTTCGGGTCGAGCGCTAACTAGACTCTACAAACCTAACAATAACCTCATGAAAACTTCCGAATATTTACATACTTTGTTTAACCTAGAAGGCAAAGTTGCCGTAGTCATCGGAGGCACTGGTGAACTCTGCGGTACGATGGCGGAAGGGCTTGCCGCTGCTGGAGCGGAAACCATTTTGGTAGGGCGCAGTGAAGAGAAAGCACGTACGCGTTTGGAAAAGATAGAGGCTTCTGGGGGCAAAGCTTATTTTGAGAAAGTTGACGTCAATTCCAAAGCATCGATCCAAGCACTGCTGAATAAGGTCTTAGAAAAATCGGGGCAGGTCGACATCCTCATCAATGGTGCGGGAGTGAACTCACCGACCCCCCTGTTAAATATCGAGGAAGCCGAGTTTGATAATATACTTAATACCAACCTAAAGGCAGTACTCTTCGCCGCTCAAGTCTTCGGTAAATATCTCGTCGAACGCGACGAAGGGGGCAGTATCATCAATATTGGTTCAATGAGTGGTATCATTCCCCTGTCGCGAGTCTTTACCTACTCCGCAACGAAAGCAGCGGTTCATAACCTCTCTAAAAACATTGCGCGCGAGTGGGCCGAATCGAAAGTACGCGTTAATACGATTGTACCCGGCTTCTTTCCAGCCGAGCAAAACAAGAAGGTTCTCACCCCAGATCGAGTCGCCTCTATCATGGCTCACACCCCTGCCAATCGCTTTGGCGAAGCACAGGAACTGATTGGCGCCACGCTACTCCTAGCATCGGATGCTAGCAGCTTCATGAATGGCGCTGAAATCGTCGTTGATGGCGGTTATGCTTCAATGACTATCTAAACCTAGCAAGATCCTCCGACTCATAGGCATGAATTACCTACACGAAGACTTCCTACTCCCGAACCGTACCGCCCAGCGCTTGTTTCACGAAGTTGCTGCGCAACAACCTATCCTAGATTATCACTGCCACCTTACCCAGAAGCTATAGCGCGTAATGACACCTTTCCAAATTTAGCCGAAATCTGGCTTGGTGGTGATCATTATAAATGGCGTGCCATGCGTGCTGCCGGGGAACCAGAAACGCTGATCACTGGAGATGCAGACCCAAAGGATAAATTTGACGCATGGGCCCGCACTGTTCCGCAAACGGTGCGTAATCCCCTGCACCACTGGACGCACCTAGAGTTAAAGCGCTATTTTGACACGGATTTGGTGTTGAGCCCAAAGACAGCAGACGCGATCTGGGACATAGCGAATGCTCGAATCGCCGATGCGAGCTTCAATGTACATACTATTTGCGATAAATTTAACATTCGTGCCATTGGCACAACAGATGACCCCACCGATTCACTAGAGCATCACCAGTCGCACAACTCCAGTAGCCATGGTACCAAAATGTTCCCTACTTATCGTCCGGACAAGGCCATGTTTACGACCGATGTCTCAGCCTGGAATCAGTGGACTGATCAACTGGACGCCATCACCGATCAACCCGTTAACGGCGCTTCTGACTTTATCAAAGCACTTAAGTTACGCCATGATTATTTCCATGCGCAGGGGTGTCGACTAACCGACCATGGTCTCGAGCACTGTCCCTACTCTGCTTGTAGTGCAACAGATGCAGATGCAATCTTCACAAAGCTAAGATCCGAGCAGGCGCTGAACACGGATGAAACGGAAAAATGGATGACTTACATCCTACAACACGTGGCGCAGTGGAATGCCGCAAAGGGCTGGGCCACGCAGTTTCACATTGGCGCCATTCGCAACAACAATACTCGTATGCTGAATCAACTCGGGCCGGACACAGGTTACGACGCCATGCTCGATGAACCCGCAGCGCGAAAATTTGTAGCCTTCCTCGACAGCCTAAGTCAGTCAGAGGAGCTGCCAAAGTGTATTTTTTATCACATTAGCCCTAATCAGCTCTACCCACTTGCCACTTTAATGGGCAGCTTTCAGGACGGCTCAATTCCCGGCAAAATGCAACTTGGCTCTGGCTGGTGGCATGTAGACACCTTAGACGGCATGCGCACGCAACTGGAGGTTCTTTCCAGTGTCGGCTTATTAAGCCGCTTTGTGGGTATGCTCACTGACTCCCGAAGTTTTCTAAGCTTCCCTCGGCACGAATACTTCCGCCGCTTGTTGTGCAATATTATCGGCTCTGACGTAGAAGCTGGCCTAATCCCGAACGACAGCGAATTGCTCGAAACTCTGGTTACAGATATCAGCTTCAGGAATGCACAGCGTTATTTCAATTTTCCAGGAATCTAATGCTATGAAAATATTACTAACACCCACCTCCTACCAGGACTGCCCAGGCGAACACCACGCCCTACTAGAGAGCACAGGTGCCGAAATCGTCCGTGAACGTGGGCCGCTCTCCGAATCTCGGATGTTGAAACTGGCAGGCGACTTCGATGCCTTCCTCTGTGGAGATGATGAAATCTCGCAGGCAGTGATTGATAAATCTCTGCCGCGACTGAAAATCATCTCCAAATATGGTATCGGTGTGGACAAAATCAACGTGGGTTATGCGACCGAAAAAAACATCCCTGTAAGCTTTTGCCCAGGCGTCAATCATACGACAGTTGCGGAGCACGTTTTCATGTTACTGCTCGCACTCAATAAAAACTTGATGGAACAAGCCAACACAACTGCAGCAGGTGGTTGGAAGCGTATGACTGGCCATGAAATAATGTGCAAAAAAATTGGTATCATCGGCCTCGGTCGTATTGGACGTGAAGTCTCGATCCGCGCCAACGCCTTTGGAATGCAGTGTGTTGGTTACGATCTATACTGGCCGGAAGATTTTGCCCAGGAACAAAACATCGAACGCGCTGATGGCGTGACTCAACTTCTGCGTGAATGCGACATCGTCTCGCTCCACACAAACCTCACTGAACAGACCCGCGACATGATTTGCGAGGCCAGCATCAAAAACATGAAAGATGGTGCGACGCTTATCAACTGTGGCCGAGGTGAGCTCACCAACACGACCCACATCGCGGCAGCCCTTAAAAGCGGCAAGCTCGGTGGCTATGGAGCTGACGTGCTCGATCAAGAACCTCCTCCAGCTGACCATCCACTATTAGGTATGCAGAATTGCATCATCACGCCACACGTAGGCTCTCGCACCTTCGAAAGTGTTCAACGCCAAGCAGGGATGGCCACTCAGAATCTGGTCAACCTACTCAAAGGCGAAAAAGCACTCGCCCAAGTTAATAACGTCGTGCCACCTGCCGCTTTACTCTAATTACTAATTCCTCAATCTATGTCTGAAAAATTCTACATTGTTCCCACTGAGCAGCATAATAAACTAGTTAATAAGGCGTATCAAAATCGCGGATACACAATAGAAGAAGCCGCACAAGCGGCTCGTTTCTCTGCATTTGCGTCACAGCATGGAATACGCACCCATAATGCAATCAAAGCGCTACACTTAGACCACCTCTTCGGCAGCGCTATTGGTGGTTGCACACCCGCAGCTAAAATCGAAAAGCTCGATAGCCGCTTTCCCGCCAGTCAAATCTGGGATGCAAACAAGAAGCTCGGGCAAGCAACTGCCTACGAAGCAATCGACGAATGTATCCGACTCGCAGACCAGTATGGCATTGGGCAGGTCTCCGTCGACAATGCCTTTCATTATCTTTGGGGCGGCGGATATGTTATGGAGGCTGCTAAGCGCGGTTATATTGCCTATACCAACTGCACCGCGGCTTTAGCCGAAGTTGTCCCATTCATGGGCAAATACCCGACACTTGGCACCAACCCGCACAGCTGGGGATTTCCTACAACTGATGCGGTGGGCTTCCCAATCGTCATCGATTGGGCTACATCCGTTATTGCCATGGGTCGCGTCCAACAATTCCAACGCGAAGGCACGTCCCTACCAGCCAATGCTGCAATCGACTCAAATGGCGAGATGACACAGAACCCACATGCAGTGACTGCGCTGATGCCCTTCGGTGCTCATAAAGGTTATGGTCTTAGCCTCATTAACGAAATAGTCGGTGGTTTTATCGGCGGAAGTTTACCTACGCTACGTAGTCGAGAGATCCCTGCAGGTGAAAAACGGACTCCCACCTTCTACTTTCAGGTGATACACCCCGACGCGATCAATGGCGGCGCGTTTGCACAAGGACGCGATCAGGTGACTAATGTTAAAGCAGTGATTGAGGATATCCTTGGTCACGGCAACGAAAATTGCCTCCTACCTGGTCAGCTTGAAGCAAAATGGGCAGAACGGGTCGAGTGCGCTGGCGGCCTACTCTTTTCCGAAGCTGAAATCAAGGCTTTCAGCGAAATAGCCATAGAATGTGGATGTTGCCCATGGTCACTGGACAACTTCAAACCCGAAGCATCCGACAGTGAAATTCGCACATCGAACGACATCAGTTCTTGAGGCTATTTCCTAACTTGATTACCCCTACTATAAACTCGTAAGTAAGCGAATATCGCTAATGGATGCCCAACCTTTTTTGGCACCAAGTACGTTGATACGAATGGCAGTAACTGACTCAGACACGGGATGCGTCCAAACTTTCTGCTTTTTGGCATTCATGCGCTGATCCGTAAGCATACTCCAACGACCCAGCGAATTTTGCACCTCAATCGTATAGCGTGTCACAGTATCCCGCCAAAATTCGACTTGGACAGCACTAGCCGCTCGTGGCTCAGTGTATGTAACGCTCAGCGACTGCGGGAATGACCAATCGGCAGCGGCCCATCGACTCGATGAATCATAGTCAAAGGCTCCGCGCGGCTCGTTACCTGGTTGCGAGCTAGACGCAGTTACCTTGAGCGTATTTAAGGCTATCTCATCGAGCGGTTTCAGTCGTTCTGGATTCGGTAGCATCAATTGAGCACCCACCTCAACCCGCCATGCTTCAAGCTCGCTTAAAAGTGCCTGCGCTCGGACAGGCTGTTTCTCAGCAAGGTTTCGCTGCTCTGAGGGGTCGTGAATCAGGTTATAAAGCTCAACGGATTGATCCTCAAAAAACTCAATCAATTTCCAATCGCCGCGGCGCACTGCCCCATATGGATAAGTCTTATGATAATGCGGATAATGCCAAAACAACGAACGCTCTGAAATCGCCCCTCCTGCAGAGAGCAGAGGCACCAAGCTCACGCCATCTACGTGCTCCTCGGGCTGACTAGGTAACCCCGCGAGCTCAAGCATTGTAGGATATAAATCCATTCCGATAACTGGAATTTCACAGATGGCAGGCTCTATCCCTGGGCCCTTAATAATCAAAGGCTCCCGAGTACCGCCCTCATACGAAAACGCTTTAGATCCTTTTAATCCTCCACAATGCAGCGTGCTCACTGCACCGTTGTCTGCTGTGAAAATAATCACGGTATTTTTATCCAAACCGAGAACTTCTAGAGTTTCCATGATACGCCCTACACTCTGATCCAAACTTTCCACCATAGCTGCGTAAGTCGGATCGAACGCTTCAAAATCACCAGTACGCTGCTTACGTGTATACTTATCGACCAACTCAGGCTTCGCTATGAATGGGCTATGAACGGTATAATAGGAGAAATAGAGTAAAAAGGGATTGTTTTGATTTTGACGTAAGAAATCGGCCGCATAATCAGTCAAGCGATCGGTTAAATAATCGCCAGGCTTACCCACTAAATTGGGCATCGCCCATGGATAAAAATACTTACCTGGGCCCTTTGGTTGGCCCCATTCGCAACCCCCAACATTGAGATCAAAACCGTGAGACTCTGGACCATGAAGATCCTTGCGGTCAGCGTCCATATATGGAATTAAATGCCATTTACCAAAGAAGCCTGTTTGGTACCCATGTTCCTTGAGAGCTTCCGCTACTGTAACGCGCTGGTGCTCAATATACATTCTCCAATCGGGAACTGATAACTGAGCAGTAGGCCGTTGGTGACCTGCGACCCAATCAGTCAAATGTAAGCGAGCAGGGTAACGGCCAGTCAGCAATGCAGCACGACTGGGCGAGCAGACTGCACTGGCTGCATATCCAGAGGTAAAGTAAACCCCCTGCTCTAGTAAACGATCAATATTTGGAGTCTCGTGAAAGCGACTGCCCATCGAAGACAAAGCACCCCAACCAAAATCATCCACCAAAAAGAGAACAAAGTTAGTCGATGAGGACTGAGCCTGTAAATATCCCAATGGCATGCCCTCCGTCAAAGCCAGCAGACAAAGCATTAGCTGAATCTTATTCAAACGTCTCACTATCAAAATTAATTAGGATGCAATTGCGCATTAATCGTACGCCAGTCATACTGAGCTTTTGGGTCGTATGGCATACGCTCTAAATTTTGTAACCGCACGGTCTTTCTGTATGTATCTTTTACCGGCGGATTTGGACGATACTCATCTGCCACAAGGCCAATCTTATCAAATGGAATCGGCTTAAAACCAGGCATCGTTTCAAACGTATCTTTAAAAGCAAAATTCATTACATACGGGTCAATGAAGGCATCTAGAGTAATCTCTAGCATCGGTTCTAGGTGTACTGCTCCATCCGGAACCTCCCGTATCCATGCAGACTTATGAAGCGTAAACATTTCATAATTTCGAGTAATTTCAGTCAACCAAGGTGCAAAAGGGTCTTGCTGCATCGCTTCATTGAATTGTGGGTAAGCTTCACGCCAAGGCGATTCCGCCCATCCATTAGGACCAGTGATTTGTTCGGTACGCCAACGAAAATCCGTCTTATCTCCACGCTTCAATTGACCTGCATCGTACAAAGGTTGCTTCTCTTTGTAACCAGACCCCCACTTTCCTGTTTGATAGACGTTAATATAGTTTGAGATAAAAATATTGTTTGTCGCCTCTAGCGCGGATCCCCCATTAAAAATAATGCTGCGATACCCAACCTTGAAAAAGATATTACCATAAATGCGATCACCTTGATCGAGGTCATCGATATAGAAGCCGTTGACTGGGTGCGCACCAGGTAAAGAAAAAACATGATGCGTGAAATTATAGCGCTGTTCATTTCCATAACTGTGCCACTTCGCACCGGTATAGGTAACTCCGCCATCGCCTAATTCCTTCAGCAGATTATAATATTCGTTGAACTCGAAAATATTGTCATTCCCACCCCAATAGACCGCATGCCCCGGCAGGTCATGTATTAAGTTGTGCGAAAATAAAATCCCGACTCCCTCGAGACGCACTCCACGGTAATTGCGGCAATTAAAGATGTGGTTGTTAGTGATGATATAGCCATCAGGTATTATTTTCGGAATAATCGACGAGTAGTCCCATGTATAATCTTTCGGCATAGTTCCGCGCGCTTCAATAGGCACGCCTACCGAGTATATGTCGCAGGACTCAACGCGGTGCTCCGATCCTTTCTTAATGAAAATTCCGTATCCTGCGAGGTTGCGCAAAGTGCATCCCGCGACATGGACATTGGAGCCTCCTTCGATGAGAATCCCGTCCTTCGCTCCTTCCAGAACTAGTCCCTCAATCGTAACATTAGAGGCGTTCTTTAAGTGTATAAGCTTCCAATTTTGACTAATCTCAACTCCTACATTCGACGCAATCGGCCATAGATAAAATTGTTTACTTTTAGGATCAAAAAACCACTCGCCGGGCTGGTCTAATTCCGAAAGCAATCCTGAAACAAAAAAACGGCGCGGGATTTTCTCATGCCCACCTATGCCATAACGAGTCGAGCCAGCCAATTGTAACGACCTCTCCAGAGTTATTTTTGCCAGTGTTCCGTTTTCAAAATGCCAATCATAATAAAAAAAGCCATAGACTTTCGGATTCATCATTCCCAAGGCTAACTCAGCCTCCCAGTCCCCTTGCCAAACTTCTAAGGCATTAAAGACTCCACCAATGGGATTTTCCAAACTTGCCTTCGGGCGTTCACCGGGGGTTCGGCCTGATGTGTAGACCACTCCGCCATCCATGATTTCATCAATATGGGCAAAGCCTTTATTGGGCCAACGGGCCTTTGTCAAAACCTGCGATCGGCTATTTACAATATACTGTGCATCGCTATCCGACAATGCCTTCACTAAGGTTTTATCTTTCAAATTAGCAACCCTCACCATGCCTCTTACCTCTGATTGCAAGAGCTTTAAGCACGTTGAGTCGCTGACTTGTTGAAAATCTCCTGCAGGAAGTTCCACTGCACCAGACAGGACTGCCTTACCAGGCTCCAAGGCTTTTATTTTAAAGGGAGCCGCTTCTGTACCTGATAAAGCTTCTGAGATAACCAGACTGCGCTGTAGACGATGTACCCCGTTGAGTAAAAAGATCGTCGTGCCGAGTGCGTCACCATCAGCCAGTACCGCTTCGACTGCCAAATGTATTGAACTAAAAGGTGATTGATAGGTGCCTAATCCACCAATGGAACCTTCGGCTGCAACGTAGTACTCTCGTTCTATTGTAATCTGTTCTATGCCCTTAGCCGTACTCAAATCAGCGGCAACTACATCCTCATCTGGTACGTCAGAATTAGCACTCGACGCTGTTGAACGTCCATTGAAGTCGGGCTTAACCCCACACCCAGGCAGGCACAAAAGTACCCCAGCTAATGCAAGCCAGATTGGAAATTTAGAGTTCTTCATCTGTTAGTTAATTAATTTCAACTTCCTGTCATCAAAAGAAGGTACAACAGGAAGACGACCCCACCACCAGCTAAGAATACAATACCCTGACCTTTCCAGTCTGAAGGGGTCCACTTGCGGAATTCCCAGTTGGTACCTGGAAACAACCGCAGGTCGTCACACAAAGACGGATCCTGTCGCACACGTTCCACTTCTAGAGCATCTAATTCGTGATCAGCAACCGCCGGGGTGCGCAAACGCGCATAAAACATATTCAAGCGCACGGGATCTTCCTCACGAGTGAAACATGAGATTAAAATCAAGAGCCCAAAGGGTATGACCAAACGAAAGATCGCAGTAATCGTTTCATTTAAGGCATATTTGTTTGTTTCGAGTTCGAAGCCCAGCCAATCCAATACCACTAGCTCTACTTTTAGCATACCACTTCCACTGCGTAAGCCATCTTGGTCTTCAGCAAAACCCTGCTGCCAGTAAATACTTCGTGGTTGGATGAAATCGCTCTTCGTAAATTTTTCCCCTAGAGCGAGGCTATTCGGTCTCGTCCCCTCCACTTTGCCTGCAGTGCTCAAAGCATCCCAGACTGCAATTTCTTCAGCCCGTTCGCGTACATCAAATTCCTTCGCACTATAAATCCGCTCAACGGCATAGCCAGCAGTTTCCTTTGCCAAAAATTCACTACTGCGCACACCTGGCCAAAGTGGCACAAGTAGCGGCAACAACAAAGTAAAGAGGGTCGTCACGATAATCGAGACCCATGCAGCAGAGCGACTCGCACGTCGCCAAACCATCCCCAGCCAAAAAACCGCGGCTATCACAGAATTAAACGTGATCATAAACAGAAAAAGAGTAAAGACATCATCTAATACTAACGCTATCGCGACTCCACCTACGATATAAGCCAAACAAAAAATTCGCCCCATTAAAACATAGTGCGACTCACTCTTCCCAGGACATAGAGGCTTGTAGACATTATTAGTCAGAAGCGATGAGCTGGTCAGCATCAAGGCATCGGCGGTCGACATTAAAGCGGCCATCAGACAAGCAATCATTAAGCCTACTAATCCTGTTGGCAAAAGATCACGGGTCGCCATCCCCCAGACCATATCGGGATCGCTGACCTTAGCCCCGTAAAGTAACAAGGTCATCATCGCCAAAAAGCCCCAGATAACACTACAATAGCGCTTGATAAAAATTCCGGTAATGAAGCCGATACGGGCAGTCTCATCATCTTTTGCAGAACCGGCCGCTGTTAGTTGATTAGCCTGTACTCCTGTGTTGACCATGAAGAGCAGTCCAAAAGCCACGATAAAATACCATGTAAACTGCGGCAAATTCGGCGACCCAAGTACCTGAAAAAATGCTTCTGGTAGGTGCGTATGGAACGCCTTGAAGGTCCCCAGTATCCCCTCAACTTCATAAACCATATTTATCTTAGCCATCGCAAACGGGATGAGCATCAAAGTGAGCAATATGATGAAAACACCTTGGATCATATCTGTAATAAAGGCCGCTTCTAAGCCACCAGATACTGCGTACAGCAAAATTATAATCGCTAAGCCAATAGTTAAATAAGTGCGATTGATCGTGCTAAAATTTGACTGCGGACTCATGGCGACCAATTCCTTCATTCGACTTAATTCAGGATCCGTCAGCAAACGATAATCCTTATCTTGCAGCACTCCAAGTTCGGTAGCCAAAGCACGTTCGCTAAGCTCTATTTGCGTAAGTGATGCTTCAGGTTTTTCCGCAATCGCTGCCACCGTCTTTGACATCGCAGTAAATCCGGTCGCAGCTACGATCATAAAAAGCAGCGTCTGAATAATGGCATAAAACCCAGCCATACGCTTAGAGCCATAACGCTCGGCAAAAAATTCTGCTAGGCTGAGGTAGCGTAAACGCCGGTACCACATAGTAGTCATCCAGAAAATTGGCATTGCTATGATCCCACTGATTAAGCCCATGCCGATTCCAGCCGCGCCATTCGTGCTTACCATCGTCGTGGTAGTCACTGCTGACTCGGCACTAGTCCCCTGGCCAAAGGCAGCAAAGGTCTGGATGCCTTTTCCAAATTTTCGACCTGCTAAAAAGTAATCCTCCGAATTATTGATCCGCTGCATGGCGCGATAGCCAATCCACAGCACGACCAAGAAATAAATTATAATTACGAGTATATCGAGTAAAGGTAGTCCAAAAAGTTGCATGATTATTTCTATTTTATAAAGGGTGAATCAGTATCAAAATCTTCGGTTTATTGAACTGCTAGTGGTGCGATAGAACAACGAACTGGTTCAAGCATACGCATGGCAAAGATTTTAGCTGCAGGATTCGTTTTTACGCGGTGCAACAAGTCGACTTGGCAAATTCGCCACTTGCCCTTGCCATATGATCTTTCACCAGCAGCCATTACCGCCCCCCAAGAGCGACCCCAGCCACCATCGCTAGTCTTTAAAATGCACTCCCACGAGTCCGCTTCTAGCGTGGAATCAATCAGCGGACTGGGATAACCACGACTTTCATCGTACCAAAATTTAAACGCATTCTTATTAAATCCAGCCACCACCTTATGCCCTGTTTGGCATGAAACAAAATGCCTGGGCCCCATACCCGCCTTCTTAACCTCGACCGTAGCGGTTCCAATTCGATAGCTACCCACAGGCATCGGATGGAAAAGTGCAACCGCTCCATCGCGCACGGCAGCATCCACTTCTTGAGCGGCTTTAACGTAGGCACTAATATCCGTAATCACGATGACTGAGGCATCACTGATCGATACTTCACTATCGCTGAAATCAGAAAGTTCGCCCAGCCACTCACGCCCTGCTGATTGCTCACCCAAGAGACAGATGCGACCCACATCGCTAAGGCGCTCCAGCTTTGGATACACATCGAGCATCAACTCCGTACTATGGAGCGCAGTTCCTGCTGCATCCACTAGGCTAAGATTGATGTAACACCGAGTCTCAGCTACCACATCTGGCAGTTCAAATTGAACGACCCCTTGCCCGACTGGAGCAACCGACTCAATCCGTGCAGCGGCACTCCCGCGATGGAGCGAGCTCCCCTCACAGCTTAGCTCATATTCCAATCGACAATTCTGAGGAGCCTCGACTAGGTCATTAATGACCCATGGTTCCACCTCGATGCGCTCACCCGCGATACCAGCAGTACGATCACAACGAAGAGAAACTGCCAACGGCGTCAATGCATCGCGATAACTGAACCACGATTTTTTCGGGATGCGGTTCACATCCATAATGGTTTTCATCCACCCTGCCGGCCAGGCATCAATAAAAAGGTGAATCGCAAAAGTATTCATTCCGGGGATTCTTCGAAAGGCTTCTGTCATCAAGCGATTAACCCACTCCTGATGATCTTGGCTCGCCTCGATCCATCCCTTAATATCACTAGGTGTGTCATACCACAACCCGTGGAAATTAATACTTTGTGCTTTTGGAATGACCCCAGGATTCCAGTCCGATTCCAAGGTCGCTGGAAGCCACTCTTTTGGGTAATGTGCCTGCATCACCTCTAGTGAATCCAAGCCTTCTGCTCCGAACTCCCCACAACCAAAATGCCACCCAGACTTGACCGGCATCCAATGGCCCGCATGCAGTAATCCTAGGTCGACGCCGTGCCCTAAATACCAGCCGCAATAACAGTGATTGTCTGGCATTCCAAACTCCGCTGGTGGATCATAATCGCCATCGACACATTTGATTACGCGATCTTTGTTGTGCCGACGAACCTCATCTATCGCTAGCTTGTAAAAGAGTTGCATCTCCTCTCGCTCGAGGAACCGATGCGGCCGACTTCGCCCATTCGGAAATGGTTCATTAATAAACGAAACTAGCACATTTGAGGGGTGTGAGCGAACGAGTTTCTCCATCGCCCCAGCCTGACGCACGCATTCCAAAAATTGATTGCGCCGTAAAGTTCCGAACAGAGGTAAATCAGTCTGCAACAGCATGCCAAGTTGGTCGCAGTATTCATAAATAGCTTTTTGTACAGGGTGCTGCGTCAGTCGCAGAAAATTCATATGCGTCAATCGCGCCAACAATATATCATCGATCAATTGCTCCGTATCATTGCGAAACACACACAGATCGAGATTCCCCATCGTGTTCGCACCGCGCAAACGGATCTCACTTCCATTCAAATAGAATTTACCCTTGGGCTCAGTCGTCTCATCTTGCTCAAAACTACGCATCCCAAATTGCTGACTCGCCACATCCAGTAGCGTGCCCGCTGCATCCACCAGTCGGACCTGCGCTTGATACAGCCATGGCGTCTCTGTATTCCAGATCCGCGGCTCAGCCATGGGGAGAATCAACTTGAAATAGTTGCGTCCGGATCCCGCCAAAAGTGGTAATGTATCTTCCAATTCTTTGTCAAGATCGCCAAAACCTCCCTCTGGCTTAGTGCTGGGGCTAAACAGATGATCAGTATACACCGCGGCCTCAAAATTCTGCCCGTAAACTGAAACAAGGAAACCGACTTTTTCAGAGTGACTGCTCCCTCGGTTGTCGACTTCAATGAAAAGCTCGACCGAATCTAAGCTCGGCTTGGGCTGCACGTAAACATCCACCACCGCTAGACGCGAGCGTCCTTCAATACGAAAAGGTTGCCATATACCCATTCCTGCCGGGCAATGATGCCAACCTAATTCGGGATCGTCGTAGCCCAGTCCAGTAGCTGCATAAATCTTATCACCATCGACCTGACCCTCCTCGAACGCTTCACCTAACATGGTGTGATCATTTTCCACCCGTACCAACAAGGTATTACCCGCAGGTTGAACGATCCCGGTAACGTCAAACTCAAACGCCTCAAAAATCCCTTCATGCTCACCTAGGCATACCCCATTTAAATAGGGCTGACAGCGATAATCCACCGCATCAAAACAAAGTATAATCGCTTCTTGATTCACAATTTCGTCCGACAAATCAAAACAGACTCGATAATAAGTCGCAGCTTTTCCAAGTGGTGGTCCATAGTGAGGTATGGAAACAGACTCCCACTGGCCCTCACCTGCCATCGCTCCTTGTAAAGCCGCTCCATCGCGACTTTTCTCTACACGCCATTGACACTCCTCAAAAAATTTAACCGCCCGTGTCTCCGGGAGCTTGGGCGCATAGTTAGTCAAAAAAGGTGCGGTTCGTTTACGCTCCCTCATTAAGGCAGACTGCAGGTCTGTTGCAGACTGTAACTTCGGTGCCCTAGGCAAAACGACACTCTCTGCACCCGTTCGCTCCAGTGGCAAATCTCTCGCCGAGCTTTTCATGCAAACAGGCGGTTCTAATCCGGATCTGACTCCAGATATATCGATTGTTGCAATCGCTGCATAGGGATCG
>Ga0180120_10000200_pt1 | contig 30402 bp, 35 predicted proteins | sample CPBDNA_3_FD_129677 | JGI IMG/M metagenome (GOLD analysis project Ga0180120, IMG submission 129677) | Freshwater to marine salinity gradient microbial communities from Chesapeake Bay, USA - CPBay_Spr_31_0.2_DNA (version 2) (version 2) | ecosystem: Environmental > Aquatic > Marine > Coastal ... | reverse complement strand
TGTCGGTGTTGAGCGAGACGGCGGGGAGCGGGCGTCGATTGCCTCGGTAGCGTCCGACGAGCTCTTCACAGAGGTGCATCGAGTCGGTTGCGCTGCCGCCATTACCACAGGCGAACACGGTTTTACCTTGGCGCAGGCGCTCGACGATCATGTTGCCAGTCGCTTCGACGGTGGCGAGTTGCGCGGCGAACTTGTCGAGGCACGTTTTGAGTGTGTCGTAGTCTGTTTGAACGAGGGACATGTGGTGTAGAGTGACTGGTTGTTGGTTGGGCGTTGCTGGTATTTATATACCGCCAGCTTTGATGATTTTGGCGATCATTTTCGTGGTGCTGAAGCCTTCGAGGTACGGCAGGAATTGGATTTCTGTGCCGACAGCGTCGAAGGCTTTGCGCTCCGGTTGATACAGTGTGTCGATCGTGTAGTCACCGGCTTTAGTGTAGATGTTGGGCTGGAGTTGCTCGATCTCATGAACGAGGCGTGGACTGTTAAAGATGACGACACGGTCTACGCAGCTGAGTGCGGCGAGACAGTAGGCACGTTCGATTTCAGATTGGATGGGGCGCGTTGGCCCTTTCAGCGAACGGACACTTTCATCACTGTTGATTAGGACCCAGAGCTGGTCGCCGAGTTTGCGTGATGCTTGCAGATAGGAAAGGTGTCCAACGTGCAGCAGATCGAAGCAACCATTGGTCATAACCATGGACTTGCCTGCCGTACGCAGTGTTTTGCGCGTTTCGATGGCTTGCTCGAGTGTGAGCAATTTGGGGTTCGGTAAGAGCACTGCTTTTTCTATTCGATGGTGTTGATGAAGGGATATGTGAGTAGCTTTCGATCATCAGTGAGCAAAGATAAATCGGAAATTCTAGCGGTGGCCGCAATGATACGATCGCAGGGGTCTTTATGGAATTCACCTGGTAGGCTATAAGCTTCACAAATTGTTGGGTAGTCGATCGCCAGAATTTCAATGCCGTTTTGTGTCGTATATTGGTCGAACCAGTTCTTCCAATGCTGACCGAGGTCGATGCGCCCACGGTCAGTCAAGCAAGCAAGTTCGGCACAAGTCACTGCTGAGACATAAACCTGAGAAGATCGTTCCAAAGCAGTTCGTTGTTTAGGGGAGAAACGTTTTGATTCCGAGACCAGCCAGATCAGCGCACAGGTGTCGAGCAAGAGGCCCTTCATTTTAAGCAGTCCCAGTCCTCTTCAGGAATGGCTGGTTCAGTCAGATCACAGAATACCTGAACTGAGCCTGGTGCAGAATCAAACTGAATTTGATTCTTGGGCTTATCTGGAATGCCTGTGATCTGAGCAATGGCTTTGCCGTGTTTGCGCACAATCACCGTTTCACCCGCCTGCGCTTTGGCGAGGCAGCGACTGAATTGGTCTTTGGCTTCGGCTACGTTTAGTTCCATGGTGTAAAATATGGCCAAAATTCTGGCCTGTGTCAATCTCGCTCAGGTTTGTTCTTTCTGCTGCCCAAAGGGCACCCGCTTCACTCACCCTCCACTACGTTCCGGGCAAATCGTTCCGATTTATCATCTTCGCGCTAGTCGCGCTTCGTCAAGTTTCAGCTCTCTCCAATTTCAGGTCTCAAGTCTCCCATCTAAGCTCTCTTCTACTGTCCGAGTTGTTTGCCAGTGATTAGGTAGTTCTGTACGTAGTCTTTGACCGCATCCTGCAGCGTGTAGCCTTTGTTGGTATAGCCGGTGCTGCGCAGTTTAGCTGTGTCTGCACAGGTGTAGTATTGGTATTTGCCCTTTAATTGCTCGGGCATGTCGATGTAGTTGATATCTGGCTCGAGGTCGAGCGCGGCAAAAATTGCGGTGGCGAGTGTGTTCCAGGTATTGGCTTGGCCGCTGCCAAGGTTGAACAGACCATTGGCAGTGGGCGTGTTGGCGAGGTGAATCGTCATGGCGACGGCGTCTTTCACATAGAGAAAATCGCGCATCTGGTTGCCGTCGGTGTAGTCGGGGTGGTAACTCTTAAACAGCCCGATCTCGCCGGTGGCTTGGATTTGTTCGAAGGATTTAGCAACCAAACTGCGCATATCGTCCTTGTGCGCTTCGTTGGGGCCGAAAACATTGTAATATTTGAGCCCAACGATGTGTTGGTCCCAGCCCATGCGCTGCGCATAGCAGTCAAACATGTGCTTGGAATAGCCATACATGTTGAGTGGAGTGAGCGTATGTAGGTCTTCCAGCGTATCGTCCATACCTTGACTGCCGTCACCGTAGGTGGCGGCACTGGAGGCGTATACAAAGCGGATGCCTTTCTCGATGGCGATACTGGCGAGCGTTTTGGTGTATTCGTAGTTATTATGAATTAGGTAGCTGGCGTCGCGCTCAGTGGTGGCGGAGCAGGCGCCAAGGTGGAAAATGGTGTCGAATTGATCGAAATACTCGGGCTCTTCTTCGGCGAGTTCGAGCAGATCGTCCGCTTCGATGTAGTCGGCGTAGCGTAGCGGCACGAGGTTTTTGAACTTCTCGTCTATCCCGAGTAGGTCGGCCACAACAATGTTGGTGTTGCCAGATTCGTTGAGGGCGTGAATCAGGGCGCTGCCGATAAAGCCTGCGCCGCCGGTGACGAGTGTGTATGTGCCTGTGCTCATTGCTTAAAAAATCTTAATTAACTGATAGTTCTTTTTGAAGAATCATCGCAGTATCGAGATTTGTTGGGCTTAAGACTAGTCTATAATTGCTCGGATGCAGCCGGGGAAATCGTCCCGAAATTCGTAGGTGCCGTCGATTTGATGTGGGAGAGTCGCCACGCTTGGCGTGGTAAATGGCTTGTTTTTATTGTGTAACTCCTATTTTAGGATGAGGCCTTCCGATGTTATTTAATTCGTATATCTATCTGTTTTTTTTTCTGCCGTTGATGGTGCTGGGCTACTTTATGCTCAATCGTGGGCGGATGATTCTACCCGCGAAGGGATATCTGGTTGTTGGTAGTTTAGCTTTTTATTCGTGGTGGAATTGGACATATTTGCCGCTGATCCTCTTGTCTGTTTTCTTTAATTATTCGTTAGGAACTGTGCTGTGCCCTGAGCGGCGTGAGGTTCGTGTTTCACGCAAGTGCTTGCTGGCTGTGGGGATCGCTTTGAATGTCGGTGCTCTTGGTTATTTCAAATATTCAGATTTCTTTATTGAAAATTGTAACCTCTGGTTTGGTTCGCAGATTCCGTTACTCGAATTGGCGCTGCCTTTAGCGATTTCATTTTTCACCTTTCAGCAGATTGCATATTTGGTGGATTCGTATTCTGGGCAGACTCGGGAATATGACTTTTTGAATTATAGCCTGTTTGTGACATTTTTCCCTCAGCTGATCGCGGGGCCGATTGTGCATCATAAGGAGATGATGGGGCAGTTTATCGGGGCACGAGGTAAACTTTTAAATTGGCGTAATTGCTATTACGGCTTGTTCATTTTATCACTCGGCCTGTTTAAAAAGGTCTTCATTGCAGATACCTTTGCCGAGTGGGCGAGCGCAGGTTTTAGTGCCTCCGCACAGTTGAGCTTGGTGGAAGCGTGGTGCGCGAGTTTAAGCTATACCATGCAGATCTATTTCGATTTCTCGGGGTATACGGATATGGCGATCGGCAGTGCCTTGTTTTTTAACATCAAGTTACCTCGTAATTTTAATTCGCCTTATATGGCTTTGAGTATTCAGGACTTTTGGCGTCGTTGGCATATGACACTGTCTCGTTGGTTACGTGATTATGTATATATACCACTTGGCGGGAATCGTGGGACTACAGCTAAGGTCTCGATCCACTTGTTGCTGACATTCTTGATTGGTGGCCTTTGGCATGGTGCTGGTTGGACGTTCTTAATGTGGGGCACGTTGCACGGCTTTGCGTGTGTGGTATTTTTACTGTGGTCGCGCCAATCGTTACGTCTCCCGAAGCTGCTTGCGTGGGCGCTGACCTTCTTGTTCGTAAATATAACTTGGGTGTTCTTCAGGGCCGATGATTGGGCTCAGGCGATGAATGTGCTACATGCGATGTTCGCATTTCAGAACCTGACTCCAGAAATCTTAATGGGGCTCACCGATGTTCCGATTGATAACGTGATGGATCGCGGTGAATTTCAGGAGCTATTTCCATGGATACTCGTGTTTGTGCTCGTTTCGGTATTTGGGAAAAATTCAAATACCGTGATGGAATGGCGACTACCAGTGAAGTTGGGCGTGCCGTTGAGTATTGTGCTGTTTTTGTTGGGATCTCCTGATTTGTCGCAGGTGAGTGAATTTTTGTATTTTAATTTTTAAAGTCATGGGAGTGTATCGAAACTATAAGAGGGCGGTTCTGTGGGGAGTGGGGCTCATCTGCGCAGCCTATGTGCTTAATATTGTTGGGCTCTATACATTGTATTGTGGGCCGAAGGGGGATGCTGCTTGGGTAAATGCGCTTTATGGGGTGAAAGAAGCCTATGCGAAGTCTATCGAGGAACCGAAGGTATTACTTGTTTCCGGGAGTAGTCTGCATTTCGGGCTGAGTGCTGAGACGATGGAGGCGGCTTTGGAGGTGCCAGTGGTGAATCTGGGCACGCATGCCGGTTTGTTGGAGTATGTGTATGCGCGTGCGCGCCGTTCGCTAAAGCCCGGAGATCTGGTCATCGTTGCGCCCGAATATGCGATGTATACGATCGATAATTTATCGTCTGCTGTGCGTTCGGACTATTTGGTGAGTTTTGATAAAACGTATTTAAGAGGGCTCCCTGTTCGCGAACAGTTTGAAATACTCCAAGGGTATATGAATCCAATCCGACGATTGGAAAAGCATTTGGATTATATTCGTAAGCAGAAGAAAGATTTGAAGAAGCGGCGCTACATTGATACGCTCAATTCGCATGGTGATGAGTCTAAGAATATTGCCTATACGGGGGAATCGTATCCAGCAGTTTCTTTAGGGACTGATTTGGATACGAAGAGCCCGCTGATGGTTGAGCTGACACATTTGATTGAGTGGTGCCAAAGCAATGATGTGCAGGTGCTAATGAGCTGGCCTGGGACCTTGAAGTTTCAGGAGTCACATTTGAATGCTGCCCGCATTGAGCAATTGAAAGACTATTGGCGTTCGCATGCTGTGGAGATTCTTGGAGAGCCCGAAGATTTCTTTTGTTCTCCAGAACTCCTGTTTGATACTGAATATCATTTGAACCTACAAGGAGTTGCTTGGAGGACGAAGCTGTTGTTGGACTTGCTCGAGCAGAATGAGGTCTATCAGCATTGGGCGTTGTCAAATGCTGCTTCGCTTACAAGTTTACAATAGAGTCGATGCAGGCGGGGAAATCGTCCCGAAATTCGTAGGCGCCGTGGATTTGGCCCGCGTGATGAGCGGCAGCGAGTTGTGGCTTACCGCAACCGACCGCCCAAGCGGAGGCGTTGGCATTCCACGCAGTTTCGAGGTCGACCAGGGTGTCGCCAATCATGTGCGTGGCGGCATTGGGTGCGACGAGATGGCTGAGGGCTTCATCGATAAAGCGGGTCGCGGGCTTGCGGTAGCCGCCTGCGGTGCCGGGAGCTTCGGGTGCGATGCACCAACCGGCGATGTCTTCGGGCTGTAGTTCGAGTAATTCGAACAGGCGGCGCTGGCAGGCATGCACTTGCTCAATCGGAAAGTAGCCGCGGCCGACGCCGGATTGGTTGGTGAGAATATAAAATGGAATGCCTCGGGTGATGAGTTCGTGGATTGCATCTTTGACGCCCGGCAGCAGCTCGATTTGATCAGGCTCGCTGATGTAGTCGATGTGGCGAATGAGCGTGCCGTCGCGATCGGCAAAGATTGCGAGCTCGGGATTGCTGTGCGCGAAGCGTGGATTGAGCCAGACGTTTTTCATTCTGAAAGTGGGAAGGTCTAAAAGTAAGAAGGTGTGAAAGTCCAGAGGTGAAGCAGTGTCTCTCTTTTTAGAGCTGCAAGAGTCTTGGCAGTTTCGGCGTTTTGCCGTGAAATCTGTGGTAAAGTTTGCAGGCTCGCTTGATGATTGCTTGCCAAAGTTTGGTGTGCTTACGCAGAGATGCTTTCCAGTCTGTGCCAAGGTAAATCCGTAAGTAGCGGGCGGTGTCCGCTGAAGTGAGGCCGACATCCATCGCTGAAAAGAGCAGGGAGGCGAGGTCTTTAACCAGCCAGCGCTGCGGCACTTGTGGGCGGTGTTGCACGCGGTGCAGATCGATCAAATTCAGCGGGATGCTTTGGCCGGGTTGCCAGTTGCGGATGAGGTCGCGGTTGATCAAGAAGTGATTGATGTAGAAGTCGCGGTGGTTGATGCCTTGGCGGTGCATCGTTTGTCCCATACGAGCGACTTCGTCGATCAGCGCGCGTTTGAGTGTGACCCAGCGCGAGCCAGTGTAGTCCATCCAACCGTGTTTGAAATGCTCGAGCGTTTCACAATCCTCTAAGGCATCGAGCACTACAAAGGATTCAACTGCATGCGGATAGCGGCCACGCTCACCTTTGCCGAGGACTTTGGGTACGCGAACTCCTGCTGCTGAGAGTATCGCGGCGCTTTCCCACTCGGTGCGTGCGCTGACCACTGGTTTACGCAAACGGTACCATTCCTTGAGCACTTCGCTCCAACCACAACCTAGGTGGCGTTTGACGTAAAAATGTAATTCGCCAAGATGCACCTCGTAGGTGAGGCGATTTTTTACATGCCGATGCACTTCGCCGTCGCCTTGTAGGAACCACTCAAACGGGTCGGCGCCTTCGGGGAGGGCGTCGCGGAGTTCGTCTGTGAGTTCGAGGAGCATGGTTAAGAGACTTGAGGACTGATGTGGGAGACTTGAGGTGGGAGAGCTGAGGTGGGGAAGAATATGTAGCGTCTGAGCTTGCTCAGGCCCACGTAGGATTGTTCGCGCTGCAGGCCTGAGCAAGCTCAGACGCCACCTGGAGCAGCTTTTAGCAGGATGTGTTCAATGATTTCGGCGGCGGCTTGATGGCAGCTGTATAAGTCCTCTGCTGCACAATACGCCAGCGCGTTTTTGCTCATCTGTTGGCGTTGATCACTGTCCTTTATGAAAGTGCTCAGTGTTTGATTGAGCGTCTCTTGAGAAAATGGACTTTCGATGACTGCACCCGCGTCTGCTTTTAGAATATGTGGCGCATAGCCGCAGGTGTCGGTGGTCAGCACCGGCAATCCATGGGTCAGTGCTTCGAGTAGCACTTTACCAGCGGATTCGCTGTAAGCGGGGTGGAGTAAAAAGTCGGCGGCGTCGTAAAAACGTCCAGTGTCGGCGCGGCCACCGAGGAAACGCACGGTCACGCCCGCTTGCTTGGCAAGTTTTTGGAAGCGTGCTGGCTTGCCGTTGCCGATCACCCAGAATTCGAGCTGTGGCGCAGTTGATTGATTCGCACGTATGGCGCGCAGCGCACGGTCGAGCCCTTTGATGCGAAAGCCGGAGCCGACAAACAGGGCGACGGTCGCGTCTTGCGCAGTGCCGAGTTCAGTGCGTAGCTCTTGGCGGTTGTTGGCTGCTTCGGCCTCGGAATTATGATTCCGATCGACACCTGGCGGGAGTAAATGGAATTGCTCGCGTGAGCTGCCGTAGTGCTGGTGGAAAGCGTCGATCTCACGATCGGTCAGGACGAGTGTTTCGGGGGAATTGGCAGAGCCGAAGACTGTTTGCTCTAGCGCTTTGTAATAGCGGTGACGCGGACTCCATTTGAATAAAGCCGATTTGCTTTTGACGCGTTCGACATAGCAGGGGTCGGCCGCGAAATAGATGTCTGCGTTTGGGATGCGGCTAAAGGCGACGATTCCATCTAGCTTATGCTTCGGGAGCTCACGCTTGAGTGCTTTAAAGAAATGATCGTTGCGCGAGATGTTACTCCAGCCGACTTTTTCGAGGATGTGTGCGTGAATGGTTTCAGGTTGGTCGCCTTTCCATGTGCGGGTGAAGATGTGGACTTCATGTCCACGCGCATGCGTCGCCAACGCGGTGGATAGGCAATCTTCCTGGAGGCCGCCGAAAGGGAAGTAATCATAGAGGACGAAACCGATCTTCATTATGGTATGAGAGCGGCGGGAATGCGCTGCGGCAATGCGAAAAGCCGGAAGATCGTTTCTTCTCGTGGTTGAGGTGTGGAGCCGATCCTCCTCTATAAGCTAGACATTTGGCCTCAGTATCCTAAGTCATCAAAAATGCTGACCTTAGATGACCACCAGTTAATCATCATGATGCCTCAAAAATGTGGCACGAGCACAATCGAAATGAGATTGAGCTCTCTTCATAATGAGAGTGTTAGACCGAGGGCTTCTTATTATGAACCCAAACTTAGAAAGTATGTTTCTAAGCATGTTACTCTTAAAGATGCGTCGAAGTTAGGCTTTTCCCGTAAACGAGAGCACTATGATAAGGCCTGTTTTGTTCGTAACCCATAAGAGCGAGTGTATTCATGGTTCCTTTGGCAGGTTCGTCGGTTAGAGACTGCATTACCTGAACGTGGTCGAGAAGATCCAGCTGTTGATGCGACGGCAATTACAGCAGGCGCGTCGGCTGAAGAGCAACATATGCATCGTATCTTCTGTAGGCTTAAACTGAAGATGGATTCCGCGGGGTGGAATTTTTCACGCTATTTGGAGAAGTCGCCAAAGACTTATAAGCCTATTAGTAAATTTACTCACCGTAGGTTTCATAATCGTATGAATTTTATCGGTTACATTGAGCACTTTTGAGATCGATTATCTGGATTTACTACAGCGCTATCAAATTCCGGTAACGTCAGAGATGACGACGAATACATCTGCTGTTCCACTTTTAGAATGTGACCCGCATTCAATGAACGCACAGGATTATAGATACTTGAAATTCTATGATCAGGCTTCGATCGCCATCGTGAATCGTCTGTTGAAGATGGATTTCAAATACTTTGGCTATGAAATGCTTAATCCGAGGGACTTTCCTGATTCTTTGTGAATTAAGTATCCTCCCTTCAGTGGTGCCCTCTAGGAACTAATTTGAACCAAACGGTTGTGGGTAACCATCACCCTATTTACGTGATTTTGAATACGCCACTTGCCTCTGAATTATTTCACGGTCATGAATTCTGTGTGTTGTCAGTAATCACAGCGCTTAAATCAAAAGTATTATGTTTGGGAGAAAAAAGAAGAAATTGAGAGAGAAGGCTTCAGTCGCCGCGACTCGTAAGAAAATCGTCGAGATTGCGGGCACTTCTTCGGTTTTTGAACACTCGCTTTGCCGACCTTCTAAATTAGCTTCATTAGGTGCACTGGCTACAGAGGTGAGTAAGCGGGGGTTGACTGGAGATTTTGTTGAATGCGGTGCTTGTAAGGGAGGCTCTGCGGCGCTTATATTTAAATTGTTACCGGTGGATTGCCATGCTTGGCTCTACGATAGTTTTGAGGGTATGCCGGAAGTCAGTGAACATGATGATTCAGAAGCGAAGCAGTGGGAGGGTGAATGTGTCGGGCGTTTGGATGATGCGGTTCAGATCATGTCGGAAGCTTCGATTCCTCCGGAGCGCTTTACGATTCGCAAGGGTTGGTTTGAGGATACATTCAAAGAGCCATTGCCTCAGCAGATTCAGTATCTGCATGTCGACGCGGATTGGTATGAATCTGTGCTACTTACTTTAGAAACGTTTTACCCATTGGTCGTGGACGGGGGGCTGATTGTGCTGGATGATTTTGGGCACTGGGAGGGCTGTCGTCGTGCGTTTTACGATTATTGCGAACGTGAAAAAATACGCCCATTGCTCGATCGCTTTGAAAACGATCAAGCGTTTTGGTTTAAAGGTCGTGAACATAATAGAGACGGATGGACACACGAAGCCCTTTAACTGGTAACATCGTTGCAACCCCTATTGCGCGTTACCCATTGACTCAGTTGGTGAGAGATTGGGCAGCAACGTTTGATATTGATATCGGCGAAGAGCTTCAGGGGGTACATGAAGTCCGTAAGTATAGATGCCCGGAATCGGGGCTGAATTTCTTTACTCCAGGAGCGAGTCAGGGTTCGGATGCGTTGTATAAAGCTCTTGGCCAGTTCTCTTGGTATTATGCCCCGGATAAGTGGGAATACCACATGTGCTTGGAGATACTTCCCCCGAATCAAAAGATTCTCGAGGTCGGTTGTGGTTCGGGACGCTTTCTTGAGCTGGCTCAGGCGAAAGGGTACGATGTTAGAGGCCTTGATATTAACGAGGCGGCCGTTGAGGCCGCAAAGGAAGGTGGTTTTCGTGTGGATTGTGAGGAGTTGCGCGAATATGCTCAAGATCGCGAGGCGGAGTATGACTGTCTCTGCGCCTTTCAGTTGCTGGAGCATCTGCAAGACTCGCTGAGTTTTCTGCAAGATGCTTTGAGGGTGCTGAAGCCGGGCGGGTTGTTGGTTCTCGCCACGCCGAACGCGGAAAGTTTCCTTCGTTACCAATACACTTTACTGGACCTGCCGCCTCATCATATGGCGCAATGGAGCCTGCAGTCTTATCGCTTTTTGGAGACGGTCTTACCTGTTTCATTGCAGTCGGCTTTTTACGAGCCTTTGGCGCAAGATCACGTGGTGCATTATGCGCATTCGACTTCCAAGCACATCAGTCTGCGCTTTAAGGTCGGCTCGAAGCTGGTAAAGTCTCTGGTCCGTAAATCGATTGGATTGGCCTGCTCGATGGGGCTACGTCGTTGTTTTCGGGGGCAATGCATGTTGGTGGTTTTTCAAAAAAAATCAGATGGGGTGGTTTCTGTGCCGACGCAGGAGGTTGCGAAGCGATATGCAAATGTGGGCTGTGGCTCGACTTGGCACCCTGACTGGGAAAATTATGATTTGGTCCCCCGCGATGTCAGCGTGAAGGCCATGGATATTGTTCAAGGTTGGACGATTGCGCCTAAGTCCTACGATGCGATTTATTGCTCACACGTATTGGAGCATTTGAAGCGAAACCAAACGAAACAGTTTCTGATCAATTGCTATAATTCTCTAAAGCCGGGGGGAGTTCTTCGGCTCGTGGTTCCGGATTTGGAGGGAATCTGCCGTGAGTATCTTCAGCAGTTGGATGCCGTGCGCTCTGGAGAAGAAACTGCGAAACGGAGGCATCAATGGATGACTTTGGAGCTATTGGATCAGATGGTTCGAACGAGTTCGGGGGGAGCGATGGCAAAGTTATGGGCATCCGGAGATTTGCCAGAGGAAGATTTTATTATCGAACGGCTGGGTGAGGAATCAGCGCATTGGATTGAGCAGCTCAAAAGTGAACGGACGGAGAGCTGTGAGGTTGCCGCCTATGAGGATGTGTTTGCACAGTTGCCCGACCTGAAAGGTGAAAAGGCACATGAATTTCGAGCGGGCGGGGAGATACACCAATGGATGTATGATGAGGTCAGCTTGAGTGAGCTGTTGTCTAGTCTCGGCTTTGAGCGTGTGGTTCGTCGAGATGGGCTTGATTCTTCAATCCCGAATTTTAAGAGCTACAATCTAGATACGAATGCCTCGGGCATCGTGCGTAAGCCCGATTCGCTTTTCATCGAGTGCGTAAGGCGGGCTTAGCCCTATGATGTCGCGTGGCGTCTACAGTGCGCTCTCGGCGAGTAGCTTCTGGTAGAGTTGTGTGTAGCGATCTGCTTGTAGTTTTAGATTAAATTCAGTGGTCGTTAATTCGCGAGCGCCAGCTCCTAGATTTTTGAGTTCTTCAGAATTGGATAGGGCATGGTTGATGGCCGCAGAGAGTTTGTTGATGTCCTGATCTGGGACCAAATATCCCGAGACTCCCTCACGGACCATTTCGGGCAATCCTCCGACGTTAAATGCAATCACTGGTGTTTGGCATGCCATCGACTCTAAGACGGTGTTGGGGAGGTTGTCCTGTCGAGAGGGGCAGATGAAAACATCACAGGCGGAGTAGAATAGACTTAACAGACGGTCGTCTCGTAATGAGCCTAGGTCGATCTGGTTATTGTTAGGCAGAGTTTCGCTACTGCTGCCGACAGTTAAAAGAATAGGTGCCACTTTCCCTTCGAGTGCATATAGTGCTTGTTGCAGAGCGGCAATGCCTTTGCGAGGATCAGAAATCGAGTCTGCGATAAATCCGATGACTTTTTGGTCTGGATTGATGCCCAGCGCTTTTTTGGCTGTGCTTGTGTCGATCGGAGAAAAGACAGTTGTGTCTAATCCGCATGGAATATGAATGCTTTCAAATTTATTGGTAAGCGCACTTTCTTTACATTGATCGACCATCCATTTCGAAGGCCCTACGAATATCAGTCTCCTAGGATCTACTTCACAAAGTGCGGTTTCTTTTACACGATATGCATGTTGTTCCCACTTGGTGCGTTCATCGTTTATTTCATCTTCAAGGGGAGTGAAGTGCCAGGCGCCTTGTGTCGGATTTATATCGTGAAGCGTCCAGACTATCGGGCATTTCTTTGTTAGCTCCGGAAGGGCGGTCGGCCAATCCAAGAAATCTCCCATCCAGTGAAAATTGTAGATGTTGGGGAGCTCTTTGGAACGAAAGTATTCACTATTTCCCCAGCTCTCAGGGTTTGTCGCGCAAGTTTTGCTCCCCTGGAAGGCTCGTCTGAAAAATCTTCTATCATTTTTCTTTCGGAAACTGAAGAGTTTCTTTTTTCGCTTTGGTTTCAGCCAATTTGTGAGTGCTTGAGTCTCTGGGGCGGGTATGCGCGCCTGAATCCAGTGAGAGTTCTGCTTAGTGCTGAGTAGTCCTTGGTGGAGGCGGTAGCCCGCACGGCCCGCTCCTCCGTTTAGTGGAGCAGATGAAATATGGTGAACCGTTCTGTTACTTGCTGGCATTAGGGGGAAGTTAGCGGGGCAATGGTTCGCGGTGTGTGTCGCTTGCTAAATTCACTGGCATTTGTGTGTGATTAGATTGATTTTTTTCACTCACTAGTGTGATCTAGATCAAAAGTCTCCTGTGGGATTTTAATAGATGCATCATATGGAGCGATTAGAAAAATATTCGATTACGGTGATAATCCCGACTCGGAATTCGATGCCCGAGCTGGAAGCGCATGTTCATGCCTTGAATGACTGGCTCCATCGGGTGCGTCAAGTTATTGTCGTTGATAGTGATTCGAGTGACGGCACGCTTGAATATCTACAGGAGAATTTAAAGCATGAGTGTGTGGAGTTCTTAAATCATCCACCGGGTTTGTATGAGTCTTGGAATGCGGCGATTAAACGTGCGGGTTCGAAATTCACTTATATTGCGACGGTAAATGATTTCATGCCTTTCGAAACTTTGGTGCGTCTTTATTCTGAAGCAGAGCGATTGGCGGCAGATGTGGTTGTGAGTGCACCGGAAATTGTCTACGAGGATTCGACCTCGAAGCACCGAAAGTGGCCGATTCATTCTTTTTTGGAGAAGTCTGTGCCGAAGGAGACTTACCTGTTTCAACCATTGGAACTTCTTGCGTGGAACTCCATCGATCTGCCTGGGACGCTGATTGGCAGCTCTGCGAGTAATTTGTATCGATCAGTGGCATTGCAAGAGAACCCATTTCCTTATGATTATGGTCATGCGGGTGACTCGGCATGGGCAGTTGCGCAGGCATTGTCTCTTCGTTGGGCTGTTGTTCCGGATGTGGCTTCAAACTTTCAGTGTCATGTTGGGCAGGGTAGCGGTCGAGGACAGGGGCGCCGATTGCGTGCTCAGCTGTATGCTCTTTCTTGTCGTCAGGTTGAGTGTGCCGAAGGTGAGCTGGCGACGGCTGGTGTTGAGGCGGAAATTTTGAATGCACTGAGGTATTTGTTTCGTTTGTGGGAGCGTAAAGAGCAGGCTGTTTCAGGGTATCAGGCCTATCGTAAGCGCAGAGTGCCTTGGGTGATTTTCCCTCGCGCATGGATGCTACGTTCTAGTAAAAACCGAGCTGATTTAGAAATACGCCATCAAGTTGAAGTTGTTCTGGCGAAGGCCGGAGATTTGTATTGTTATGAACAGTAACAATGTTTTGGTGTGGAAGCCTTGGTTGTTCTCTCTGCTCTGAGAAATGCGTGGATGATCAGTTAATTGGAATACTATGAATGATTCATCGTCTCAGTTTACCTCGCCTGAATTGTCTGTGCTGATCAGCACCTTCGATGATCGTGACTTCGTGGAGAAGAAGCTGCTGGAGGTTGAGGCTCAGGTTGTTTTCGAACGGGTGGAATTCATCTTCATTTAGCCAAATTCTGCTGGAAGTGAACGTGATCTGCTTGAGCCTTTCTGTGAGAAGCATGCTAACTGCAGATTGATTAAACTAGATCAGCGAATCACTCTGTATCAGCCATGGAATCTTGGCTGGGAGGCTGCTTCGGCCCCGCTTGTATGCATTTCGAATATGGATTACGCGATGCACCCCGAGTTACTGGAGCGAGTGATTGCGGGAATGGCTCGAAATGCTTGGGATGTGGCTACCGTTTTGATTGCGAAGCAAGTTATCGATGAGGATATGAATTCATGGGAACAGCAACGCTTGCGACTATTAGAGTTATGTACACGGCCCGGGCCTTTTTTCGTTTGGAGGACTGAGCTGAAAGAGTCCCTCGGGATGTTTGACGAACGTCTTGAGCGAATTGGTGATAAGGATTTTTGGGCTCGCATTGATTCTACTGACCTTAACGTGGGTTTGATATCTGAGGCTCTCTATCTGATCGTATTCGCGAATTACTTCATTTATATGCTGAGAAAGGTAGTGCTGTTGAAGCATTCGAGTGCCTTCAGGCTGGGCGCCTGCCTTGGTATTGCCGTCCGATGGGATGGTCTTGTCGGTCGCGTAAGTAGCGTATTAACACCCAGATTAAAGAACTTAGTGGATTACTCCGACAGCAGGTTTTGAATGAATCAAAATGTGTCCGTTCTTGCTCTGTGAGTGAGGTTGAGTAGACGATTCTACATGAAGAGGGTGAACTTATGACGCTTGAAGAATATCAGAATAGTGGCGGGATTGCTTTGGATGACCAAATTTTGCTGGTGGGTAATTCTGGATTATACCGTAATTTTTTTCATTTGGACATGACTGATCCAACTCGAATTAATTTTCCGATTGGCGAAGTTCGAAAATGGTTACACCGCTTTCGGGTGTTTTTTAGAGATCGCCGATTAAGTTTGAGGGGAATTGAGTCCGGTATGCCCATTTATATTAGTAATCAGGATGGTCGTCTCGATACTTTAAAGAAGCTTCAAGCAGTTGTTCGTCGAGTTGGAGATGGTCTCAATGGAAGACTTCTCGTTTTAGGGAAAAGTGATTTGGAATTGAACGATGATTTGCTTCAGTTTTTTTCTGAACTCGATGTCTGCGTTTTTGGTAATAATCTTAATACGCATGATCCGCGGGCTTATTATATGCCAATGGGGCGAGACTTCCGAGGGAGAGAGTGCCATTCGATCGCGCCGTGCTGCGAGAAGACGCGTCTAGTCTATTGTAACTTTTCGCTCAATACCCACTCCGTTCGCTCGGGACTTTGGGGAATGCTAGAAGGGCAGGATTTTGTTTATTCCGAACATATGGGTTCGTATCAGAATTACGAGCTGACTCATCGTGAGTTTTACCAGCAGTTGGGAGGGGCTAAGTTCTGTGTCGCCCCGCGTGGCAATGCTATTGAGACATTCAGGATGTGGGACAGCCTATATGCTGGGACGATCCCTATAGTTGTTCGGGAGGCAGTATTTCATCGGCAGTTGGAAGACCTTCCAGTCTTGTTTCTTGATAGTTACGAGCAATTTTCGAAACTATCCGAAGGATATTTGGAAGACGCATACTCTGAGATGCTGCTCCGAGACTGGAACTATGAGAAACTGCGCTTGAACTATTGGAAGACGAAAATGCTAGAGGCTGCAAGTTTATCGATTGGTTGAAGTTTACCTATGAGTTATAGGTATAATTAAACGTTTTGATTTCATACGCGTATCGACGTTTGATTTCATCGTGCGCTGGTTTCGAATACAGGTCTTGGGATGATACCACTCGATCGCGCTTTTCTCCTTTGAAGCGAGGTAGCCATGACTCATTCCAAGGTAAGCCTAAAGTGCTGCAAATATCCATAATGTCTTCTTCTATGTGTTCAAAACGGATGAATTTGTCGATGCAGGGGCTATCATCGATCAGATACTTGTCTCGGTCGATTGGGGGATGTCCTTTTGTCAACCAGCCGAGGAAGTTGTGTTGCTGTTTTGAAAATGTGGGGTGTTTTAGTTTTTGAAGAATTCGCCGCCTTGTCTTGAAGTTGAAGTTTTTCCCAAAGTGAAAGTAGGCCGAGATCGCTTTATCCCACGGGTTCCGTATCGAGCAGAACTTGTAGTAGCTATTCCATATTTCATCACCTACAAGCTGTCTGATTTCCTCTGCGGGCATATGATTATACCACTTTATTTTCCGATCTCCCACGCGTCCTCGATGTCCGATGACGCCTGATTCCGATTCATACGACTCTCTCTCATGTAGTTGCTCCCATTCTCCTTCAGGCATGCAAAAACGTTCAAAGTAAGACTCGGTTGATGTTCCAGCTGTTTTTACAGTTTTAGTGTAAATGAATTTGTAGCGATGGCTGATGAGCATGGCGTTCTATATATTTGAAGGAAGGTTCTGTGTTGTGCTGATGTGTTTTAGAGGCATGGCTCAATCGTGTGGTGGTTTAAATGTGTAGGGGTATATGTAGTCTTTTTGAAATGCTCGGATCGCTCGTTGTTTGTGGCTACGTGTTCGACTAGCCGTATATTTTAGATCACTCAAACCTGACGTTAGGTTATTTATTAGGGAGCTAGATGGTATGCTTTCTGGTAGTGTATATCCGAGCTTTTCGAGCCAGACAGCTCTTTGGTGTTTGAAGTATTTTATGGCCCATTTCTGACGATACCAATTGTGGTAACTGCTAATCCATTTATCGCGGCTCTCTGAGGATAGTTTAGTATACTTATGAACTCCAGAAGGGTCTCCGAGTGTGCCTCCAGTGCTTTGTGGTAGTATCTGATCTTTTACCTTCCCTAGCTCTTTCCAGCCCAGATAGTCGCCGATCTTGGCAAGCTCGGGAGTTGGGTTACTCACCAGGTCTTCATAGCGTATCGAGCAGACCTGCTTTCCATGTTTATTTTGGAATTCGTGCAAGCGGTCAATGCCTGTTGTTAAGTCGACGATGAAATCATCAAACCTCCACCTGCTTTTGTAAAAAGTAGAGCTGATAGATGCCGCAACTGCTAAAGGGTGCCTCCATAGGACAATGAATTTGGCGTCAGGAAAGGTTTTGTAGATTTCTTCAGCAATGAGTGTATAGCGAGGGGTTTTATCGACAAAGAACGGTTTTCCATCCGATAGGTTTGTGTAGATGTCGAGCATGAGGTTTCGCACTCCTTTTCGATATGCGTCATCGAACCCGTCCCATTTTGCACGCATATCATATTTGGACACTTCTAGGTTGTTTTCGCGATATGTTGCATAGCGTGCGACGTCTTTTGCTTCGCCCAGAAAGCGTAATAGCAGGCTCGGTTCTCCTAGTGTTGCGCATTGACCGCTGGATAAGAGCATGCGCTGTAGAAGGGTTGATCCAGCTCTTGGTGTTGAGAATATGAAGATCGGATTAGTCATGTCTGTTCTTTTCGTAGTAGTATTCTCTATTCTGTGGGGGCTGCATTTTCTAGTAGTTGTTTTGTTTCAAACTTGCGATTTGATAGGTAGTCCAAAAACGAATCTTCCAGTAGAGTGTGCTCATTCGTTTAAGTTTTTTCGGTGCCTTTAAATAAGCATTTATTAAGTCGCTCTATGTGTGTAATCGTCTGGCCGTGTCCCTCTGTGGTTTGTGAGCTATTAGGGCTTAATTCTTAGGTCTGTGGGGTGAAGGGGAATAGGGGATGCTGAGCCATTTTGCTATGGCACTTAATCTTTTCTGAATCGAGTTTCTCCTGTAGAGGGAGTTGTCGATTTGGATGGTACTCTTCTTTAAATCGAGTGCTCTGTTATGATCGAAAATGATGTTTTGGGGTAGTGAGTCGTGTGGGGTGCTGGCGTGGACGTTGTGTGCATTTTGTGTATGCGTCCCATTTGCCCCGAATCCGATGTTTGAAATCAGATTATACATGGGGGTGATGCAGTGTCCCTTGTTTTTTAAGACGTGGACGATAAATTGGTAATCCCAAGTAATTAATCTCCCCGTATATGCTTGGTCGATATATCGTAGGTAGCGGCTGAGGTGCTTCGATGTTGCCGGTGCATTTTGCTCTAAATCCGTTCTGATTTCAGGCCAAGAGGGCATAGTTAAGTCGAAGTGTTCCCATGCTCTTTTCCATGTGGCCCAGCCCCATATCGTGGCGTAGGCACTTCGATAGTAGGCTTGTTTGGGTTCCAGTGGGCGAATGAATGCGGTGCCTGCAATTTGCATGACTTGCTGGTCGTCTTGATAGCGGTCTCGCATGGTATCTACAAAGCGGAAAAAATCAGACGAGGGTAGGCAGTCATCTTCAAGTATGATTGCAAACTCGAATTGCTTGAAGGCATTGCTGATGCCTGAATAGATTCGCTGTTTGCAGCCCATGTTGTCTTCTGCGTAATCCAGCGTGACCTCACAGGGCCAATCGACCTGTTCTGCTATTGCACGACATTCTTTGCATAGCCCAGCTTCGCCTTGGACTTGTGGCCGAGCTGCGTCAGCGACTACGTAGAGTGCCGGTGGTTTGGCTTTTGCAATTTCGTTGAATACGCGCTGTGTCGTTTCTGGACGATTGAAGATGCAGAAAATTACGGGACTCGTGGTATTGTAAGGATTCATGAGTTTATTGTCTGATCTGCTTAAACTGGGTAGAGATCAGTTATAAATTTAATCTCAGGGCCGTGTTGGCAAGACTTTGCCGTATGAATCTTTTTCTAAGTGGCATCGGTCGAAAGTCAGCGTATATCCGCAACGATGTATAAAACAGACTTGTCGTAGGGGGAAGGGGAGATCATTCATCTGTAGATGCCTGAAATCCTCCACGAAATATCAGTGCTTATTAGCACCTACAACGACCGTGACTTGGTGGATAAAAAGTTGCGTGAAATAGTGGCGCAAACAGCTTTTTCCCGGTCGGAATTTATTTTCGTTGAGCCCGCTTCGCCGGGGAATGAGCGGGAATTATTAGAGCCGTTTTGTGAGCAATATGAGAATTGCCGGCTGATTACTTTGGAGGAGCGTATCGGCTTGTATCGCGCATGGAATCTAGGATGGCAGGCTGCTTCTGCGCCGCTTGTCTGCATTTCGAACATGGACGATGCGATGCATCCTGAATTACTGGAGCGTGTGTTGTTGGATGCACAGTGTCGTGATTGGGATGTGGCGACCGTGTTGATTGCAAAGCAGTCTGTGGATGCGGAATGGAATTCTTGGAAACGATCGAGACTCAGGCAGCTTGATCTGAGCATGCGGCCGGGGGCTTTTTTCGTTTGGCGGAATGATTTATGCGAAGAGCTCGGTATGTTTGATGAGGATCTAAAAATCGTCGGCGATAAAGAGTTTTGGGCTCGGGTGGGGCACTTGAAGTTGAAGGTCGGTTTAATCCCTGAAGTGCTCTATCTGTACACGAAGCACTCCGGTCAGTTGTCCAAGCGCACTGAGTTTAGAGTGAGGAAGCTGGCAGAGAAGCAAAGTTGTTTAAAATTAGGCTATCGTTATGATTGGCCCGTTTCGTTGCGTCGTCGTATTCGCTGGATTCGCTGGAAATCTCATTTGCCTTTTAGCAAGTCAGTGTATCGACCCATCAAAGGAGTGATTTCAGATGACGAGACTTGATGCCTGCTGATGGAGCTTAGTCCTTTCAATTGGCATGGGCGAGGTTTAGGGATGCCTGCTAACTTTTGTGTTGGCCAAAAGAGCTATGAGAGTGGATTTCTCCTAAAAGGCCGGAGTCTGACAGTACCTGCCGGAGTTCCCTAATCTCGTAGTTCTGAGAATTTTCGGGTTAACGATTGCCTATCCTTGTCAGGTGCCAGCGTTGGTGCTACTTGTGATGTAGAGTTTTTCGCTATCGCCATCTTCGCTTCGCCGAAATAGCGAAGGCAGGATTAGCGGTAAGTGACTGGTTTTTCGGTGCTAACCTTTTTTCTCTGCCTTCCGATTCCTGGATTTCGGTTTATTATCCATTCGGCAAAATCAAAGCGACCGACAAATCGTTGATACTGAGAATAGAAGTTTCCGATGTGTCCGTTATTCGAGGGAATATAGATGCAGGAGGGCATTTTTAATTCTTCTTGGCGATGGAAGCATACCTTTCTTTGCGGTTCCGATGCTGTGTATTGTAAAATAATTTCTTGGTCGCAGTCGTCTGGGATTACTAAAATGTAATACAGCTTTTTGTAATCCATTCGTGCCTTTCGTTTATTCCATTTTTCGGTGGCTTCTTCTTCGTCGGCATAGTGTATAAATTGAAGCTCTACGTCGCCGCCTAACAGGCCAATTGGGCATGGTGAATCGCTACGCCTTGAATTTGGATGATTTGGGTATTTAGACACCTTGGCAAAGGTGAGTTCTGTAGCCATGTAGGTTTCGAAGTTTGCGACTAGCTTTGCGAAGCAAGCAGGCTGTATGCGTAAGCCGACAAACGGGGTGTTATACTGACGATTTAAGATCTGGTAGATCCGACTGCCGACGCAAGTACTAGACACAATGCAAAATTCGGTATCCTTGAGTTTGTAGATAGATCGTTTAAATTTCCAACGATTGATTCTCCTATCTATTTTCTTGAGCATGCTTTTAATCATAAAGGTTTCGTTGGTTGGATTGATTTGATGAGAGTGGTTTCGTTGAGGATTTATTCGTGATTTATCCGTGGCCTGACATAATTTTTATTCCGATGCTGATGAACAAAGCTTCGATAAGTTGCAAGACAGCGTGGCGACGTCGATTGTCATGCTCGCAAATGCCACGAAAGCTGGGATTCAAGCTAGGTGCGTTTCCAGTAGTAGCATTAGGAGTTTATGAATGGGTGCGAGGTTTCATAGTTAAGAGCCCTGTCCATGATCAAATAAGTCGAAACGATATTGTCTAGTTCGTGGATTCCTGCTCTTGATTTAATGCTGAACTCTGACTTCTATGTAGTTGAAGTGATCGCGGCGCGAATTCACTGGTTTTACAACCATTGCTTTCTCATGTTGCAAATTTCGCTTTCCGTGAAGAAATGTTGAGTAAAGCGACTTCTGATTATCGACTGGGCGATCTGATCGGGAAATTTAATCGTTTCCTTAAATTGCTTGTAGCAGGACGAGGCTTTTTTGGCTCCAGTTTCGTTGATCCGATTTATTACTAGATTTTCAATTCCGGTGAATTGTTCGATCTGTTTGGTTTTTTCTGAGTCTGGTAAACTGGTCTTTAGTACTAAGACTTCAAAGGAACCATTTTTGAAAATAGACCAGCCTCGTTCTCGATCAAATTCGTATGCGAATATGTCTGTGTCGAGTGCCCGATTGAACTCGTTTTGATACCAATCTTCGTTTTCATTGTGATTGAAGTGCTCGATGAAATCTTCGATGAGGTAATTGATTTTAGTGGTATCGAAATTGGGTGCTTTTGCTTTCTTATTTGTTTCGAAATAAGCAGATATGTTGCGTGCAAATGGATCGCGCACTAAAGTAATAATCTTAGTCGGGTGTTTGGGTTGAATAATATGCTTGGCTAGCGAGATGCAGTGCCGAATTCTTCTATTACGATCCCAGAAGCTGTCGTTGACTTCTAGTTGAGTGAGAGAATGCGTATGGAATCCATAGCAATCATTGCGCTTCTTAAGTGCATTATAAATCGATGTCGACGCGACTTTCCCCATGTTGTAGACAATAATTCTGGGATGCCTCTCATCCTGAATACTTTGGTAGACCTTGCTTTCCGCTCGCTTTATTTTTCTGTGTCTTTTAAGTGTCGAAATTAGGCTCATCATATTGGTCGTTTGTCGATTTACGGTTTGATTTTTTTCGTTTACTGGAGTTCGTGCTAAAATGCGGTTCGATTTTTAATACTCTGGCGCATCCGGCTTCTTGACCAACACATTTTCCATGATCAGGAATTGTAGGTCAGAGCCGTAGAGCATGTTGAGTGCATCGGTCGGCGTGCAGACCATGGGTTCGCGGCTGCGGTTGAGTGAGGTGTTGAGGCTGGCGCCGTTCCCTACAGCATCTTCGAGTACTGAAATATTCATGGTCTTGTGTAAAAGTGTAAAAGTGTAAAAGTAAGCAAGTGTGAACGTGTTAAAGTCGGAAGGTGGGAAGGAGTGCGACAAGCATGGAGATAATTAGTGGGGTCTGCCGAGCTAGCCCCGCAGGGGCAAGTGCCAGGAATAAAGTGGTGATCAGGGATGGATCAATTTAACCTGAGGGAAATAAGTTTGGTAGCGTGAGACATCTCTTGTGATTAATGGCACCTTTAATGCGGCTGCATGTCCTCCTATAAAAAAATCTGGAAGGGGGGCGGATTTCGTGCCGCCGCGGGAGCGGTAGGTTTTATAGGCTTGAGCGGCGAGATAGAGCCCTTGGCGTGGAGTCTCAACGTAGGTTAACGATAATTTGCCTAGAATGATATCGATTTCTTCGGAGGATTCGGCGGGGTAGCAGAGTTCAGCGTAGATGGCTGGGTTGATTTGTAATTGTCCCTCATATTCCATCAGGCGGTCGATTGACCATTGCAACCAGTCCGGATCTTCGAATAGCACGTCTGAAATGACGTTGGTGTCGATGAGTGCTGCCATCCGCTAGCGTATGCCTCGGGTGGTTTGCATTAGCTGTTCTGTAGTGCCGCGTGTTTTCCAGATGCCTGTAATTTGCTTTAGGGATTCACTTGCGTTGGAGTTTAGGGCATGCGGAGAGACGGCTTGAGTGAGTATATTTCGGGCCTCGGCTTCCATCGAGTGCCCGTGTTGCGCAGCGACTATGCGAATCTTTCGTTTAGTGGCATCGTCTAGGTTGCGTATTGTGAGGGTAGCCATCATTGCATTGTCTGCGTTGCTAGCATTGCTGTCAATGCTTGTTTTCCTAGATATGCGTGGTCATACACTCGGGCCACCGTGCATTTTACGGATCATGCGTTTCTGGGCATCGGAAAAAGTGTCCGTTTGGAAGTAGGCGCGTAGATATGCCACTTTCTCTTCATTATTCAATTCGGTCGAGTGCCGCAGGAAGCGAGAGACATCTTCAATCGTGGATTGAGTTGAACGGAGTGGTTGTCGCGCTTTCTCAAGGTCGATCAGGCATGTGCTAAAATCCCCATTCTCGTCTTGGCGGATAAAGGCATGTTTTGGGTAAAATCCGAAGTGTGCCCATCCAGCATGATGAACTTCGCGTGCGGCGCTTGCGACTGATTGAAGTGCCTTCAGGATTGGTTCTGATTGATTAGTATCGGCTGAATCTTTCTGTTCTTTGAGCCATGTGTCAAAGGGCTGCAACCCTTCGAGTGCCTCAGTAATGATCAACGAGCCTTGGTTGCCATCCTGCTCCCATTGGGCAAATTGCAGTAAGTTTGGCATACAACTAACCACTGGGGCGAGGGCTTGAAGGGCGTCGAATTCCCGAGCAAACGACAGGCGCTTGAGGAAAAATGTCGAAGGCGCTCGGTAGAAGTGGTTCTGCTGAATTTTCAGAAAGACGGCTTTTTGATCTTCTGGCACGGCGTCGGGGTTGAGCACGATGCGCGTGACGCCGCTCCAGCCGCCGCGGCGGCGATTGGGCGCTTCAAACCAGTCGAATTCACGCTTTGAGACGGATTCGATGTCGAGTAAGCCGGCGTCTCTTAGGGTGGACTCCCATTCTGAGGCGATCCATAGTTTTTTGATTTTAAACATATTGGGAAAGTGCTTCGGCTAGGCGCGGAGTCCTTTGAGAAAGGCGTCCTTCAGTGTGCTGCCTGTTTCTGGAGTCAATGGGCAAGCCGCGAGGTAGGCATCAATAAAAGTATGCTCGCCAGTTTGAGTGAAGAGTGTGCGGTCTTCGGTGTAGCGCCCGATGTGGACGAAGTTGCGGATGCGCTGTGATGTGGTGAGCGCGCCGCTGCGGCGGAAGCTGATATCGACGATATCGATCAGTGCGAGATCGTGCTCGGGGGAGACCAGCACGTTGCCGAAATGCAGCGAGCGAAATAAGATGCCCTCGGCATGGAGTTTTGCTACAAAGCGGCCGAATTGTTGGATCACTGCTGTGGCCTCGTCACCTTCGTGCTCGCGTAGCCACTGCCGCAGGGTGATGCCGGGTAGTTCGTGATAGAGCACCGCCTGACGCTGCATCTCGGGGAGATAGAAGATTTGCTCGACCGAGAGGGTGGGGATGCCGCGTTTTAGGAGGTCCTTGGCGTTGCGGTCAAAGCGTTGCGCGTGCGGGGCCCATAGTTGTGAGGAGAGCCAGTGCTTGCGGCGGAACAGTTTTAGAATGCGGGCATCGGTCAGGCGCAGCACTTTCAGCCCAAAGCCGTCTTTTTCCAAGATGCGTGCGCCTTGGGTGAGTGCTTCAAATTCGTGATTACTTAGATTGGGCAGCATTGGCTTTGGCTTGGCGTTGGAGTGCTTGGCGCTCGTCTTCAGCGTCAAAGCGCTTGCGACGGTAGGCGGAGACCGCTTGAGCAAAGGTGGCGACTTCGGACGCATCGATCGGCTGATTTAAGTAGCCAGCGACGAAGCGTAGGCGTTCTTCCTGTGCACAGCGTAGTCGCGCCAGTTTATCAAGGGTGGCGCAGTCCTTCAGTGCGCGGCGTGATTGGTGAGTTGCCGATTTCGTGAAGTCGCCCTTTGGGCAATCGATCCAGAAGAGTTCGGTTTGATCGTTCTTGGCGCGGGCGAGAATGTTACGCCATTTGAGGTCTTGGTGATAGAAATGATGCGTATGAATCGCTCTGGTGGCACGGCTTAGTTGGTCGATGATACTGTCACGGCGACTACAGTAGACCGCCTCGCTACGATCGGGGCAGTGCTGGGTTATGTAGCCATCGAGGGTTTGAGTGCCTGCCACTGCTTCGGTGATAATGTAGTCATGGATTATTTTCCCAAGCGCATTGCTACGTTGCCCCCATGCGATGACTCGTGGTGTTGGGATTCCTATGCTTTTAAAGAAGAGTAGGTTGCGGGCCTCGCGGCGGGCAGTGCCTTTGCGCCACAGTCGCTGGAACGGCGACTTGCGGTAGCTGTAGACTTTGACGAAGGTCGGCACTGCTGCGCCATTTTCGGTAAACGAGAGCTCTAATACCTTCGAACGCTCGCGAACTTTGGCTGCATCGAAGCCAAACCCTTCGAGAAAGGTATAATCTTGCCGGAGTGCGTCGGGTTGAGCTGAGATGTCGTCGATGTTTACAGGCATTTTAAGAGCAATGAACCTGAAAGGATCTGAGGACTTAACAAGCCAAAAGGCGAAGGTACGCTGGGATGGCTTCGGAGGGAGTGTAATTGCTAAAGGTGTCACTTGGCGTCGTCGCTAGCGACGACCAGAGGTCAAAGGAGTGCTCAAATTGGCCTGCGCAAGCACAGACGCCACGGGTTCAGGATCTTTGAGAACGATTCTGATAGCTTTGACAATGACAGGCTTTGGAGTCTTCCGCTGATTTCGGCGTTGCCTTTAGCTACGATGCTTCGTTCTCCTAGATCCTTCATTCAATATTTTATTGTGGCACTTTTCTTTATTAAATTACTCGGGCGCGTAAGTGCCGCTTCACCGGTATGGTTGATGCGTGCGCTGTGCGTTGTGTTGGGGCGTGTGATTGGGCTGTGTGCTGGGGCGCGGCGCCACATGGCACTAAAGAATCTGCATCACGCCTTTCCTGATCAGAGTGAGCAGTGGCGTCGAAAGGTGTATTACGAGGCGTGTGCACGGATCATTGAGATGGCGCTGTTTATGCCGGCTTCTCGATATTTTTCTCAACAACGGCTTGATGAAGTGTTGGATGTTGATGATCTGATGCGAGCGAGTATCGACCGTTATGCTTCAGGGGATCGCAAGGGGCGACCGATTGTCGTCTTATTACCGCATATGACGATGTCCGAAGCCGCTTCGTTAGTGCCGCATTATTTGCCGGGCTTACCGACGATGCATGTGGTGTTTCGGCCGTTGAATCAGCCTAAGTTGAATCAATGGGTGGAAGAGACACGCGCACGCTTTGGCAATCGTCAGCTCTCGCGACGAAATGGGTATCATGGCGCGATGGCTGCGCTGCGCCGTGGCGAAGGGGTGGCACTGCTGTTTGATCAAGATGCCTCTCGTCGTGGTGCAACCTCTCTATTCATGGGGCGGGCGGCTTCGCTAACAGATTTACCGGGCTTGATGGCGCTACGCTTTGATGCTGATGTCCATTTGTTATTGCTTGAGCGCACTCAATTTTGGCAAGCCAAGATGAGTCTGCAACAATTGCCTAAGTGTGAGACTTCAACAGAAGTGGTGATCCGGGCGCATAATTTGCTGGAGCAGTATTTGCGCCGTGACTCACATACCGCACCAGACTGGTTGTGGCTGCACAATCGTTGGGGGCATCAGTCGAGTTCCCATAAGCGCTTTAAGTTAGCTACAAAGCGTATGGAGCTGGCGCAGACCAATGTGATCAATGGCGATGCTAAGACGCCACGCAAGACCCGGCTTTGGGTGCGGATGCCGAATTGGTTGGGTGATGTGGTGATGGCATTGCCATTGCTGCGAGCGATTCGTCAGGGACGACCAGATTTTGAAATTACCTTGGTTGGCAAGGCTGCCTTTCAGCCATTGTTTGATTGCTTGGATGTCGGCGATCGTTTTATCCCGCTCCCGAATAAGGGACGTGGTTATTTTAAGTATTTTTATCAATTGCGTAGGGATTATCCGGATACGTATTTATCGTTCACCAATTCGGCAAGGAGTGACCTGGAAGCCTTTTTGACACGCTGCCCGCAGCGGATGGGGATGGTGCGACCGGGCAAGAAACGGAAGTTATTGACGGATTCTTACTTTTTGCCTGAGCACATCGATGAAACCACGCAGCATCAAACGCATGTTTGGGAATTGATGCTGCAGTCTTATGGATTAGTTGAATCGTTGGACACAGCTCCGTTGCCGCGTGAGGAGAAGCCTGTCCGTGCGCGTCCGCAGGTGGCGATGATTTGTGGCACTGAGAATGCACCAGAGAAGCGTTGGCCGATGAGTCATTGGCGTGCGTTGATTGAGCAGTTGCTCGCGGCTGTGCCGGAGATTGAAATTTTGCTGTTCGGCACGCCTGCGGATCGTGTGATCACGGATCAGGTGGCGGATGGCTTCCCCCCCGAGGCGATTCGGAATTTGGCGGGCGAGACTAACCTCGCGCAATTTTGTGACGGCTTGAAGCAGTGTAACGCCGTGGTGTGTAATGACACGGGCGGTATGCATCTGGCCAATATGATGGGCACTCCAGTCGTCGTGGTGTTTGGACCGACCAATCCGGTGCGGACTGGTCCGATTTTTGATGCGCCGAAGCAGATATTACAGCCGGAAGGTTGCCCAGCTACGGGTGGCTTGCCGATTGAAGGGGTGGCTGTAGAGCGTGTGCTTGCCGCGGTACGCGACTATGTGGAAGGGCCTCAGTTATGAGCCTGATTGATACTGCGAGCGGATCGATTACACTTCGTTTAGTCGAGGCGTCTGTCGGATTTTCGGCAACTGAGCTGAACCTCGCGGTCTCTGATCTACTGCGTATTTTGCCAGAGCGTCGCGAAGTCTATCGCGGTGTGTTAAACGGGTCAGCATTGGTCGTGGCTAAGCGCTTTTTACAACACCCCAAACAGGGCCGTGACTGGCGACGCGAGTGGGAGGGGTTGTTGCGCTTAAATGAACTTGGTCTGCCAGCGCCAGCACCGTTGTGTGTGGCAGCAGAGGGCAATGGTTCCGCCGTGTGGGTAATCATGGATTGTATTGATGGTGCGCGCTCATTGCAGGATGCATTTGCCGATGGTGAGGATGAGACATGCCTTGAAATGGCCCAAGAACTGGCAAAACTGGTGGATGCTACGCATCGAGCCGGCGCTCGCCAAACGGATCAACATATTGATAATTGGGCATGGGATGGAGCGCGCCTACATTTACTCGATGCCGCATCGTTTGAATATACTAAGCATGCGCTGAGTGAGCGATTACGGTTGCAGGATCTGGCGGCAATTTGCGTGACTTTGGCACCCCCCGCCGAGCGCTTGTTTCGAGCAGCGATCAGTAACGAATATCTGGTCGATGATGAGGTATTGCGCGGGCGCTTGCTGTATCAGCTCGATGGTGCAATTGTTGCGCTGCAAGCAGAACGGACACGCCGTTATTTTAAAAAGAGTCGTCGCACGTGCAGCGAATTTGTAGAGATGAAAGCCAATACCCATCGCATGCTGCACCTGCGCAAGGCCGACCCTGAGATTGTTCAAGCGTTAGTGGCTGACCCTGAGGCATTGATGGCTGAGGGAGAGCGAGTGAAGTCGGGGAATACCTGTACGGTGCAACGCGTAATGCGCGGCGAGCGATCTTATATACTAAAGCGCTATAACCAACAGCCATTGATAGATCGTGTACGTAAACTGTTTACCGATTCACGTGCGCTCAAGAGTTGGTCCTCGGCATGGGTGCTGGAGATGGCTTTCATTCCAACCGCGCGGGCGTTGGCTGTCTATGAAGATACGCGCCAGTGTTTGCCTGGGCTGCGGTATTTGCTGATGGAGCAAATTGATGGTCAGCTGTTACCTGAATACATTGAGGCTTGCGGAACGGATGCGTCACGCATTGAGACAGTCGCTGATGGGTTTGTGCAGTTGTGGGAGTCCTTGGGGCGGCTGCGCGCTGCGCATGGGGATCTGAAGGCGACTAATTTAATCGTTGGTACAGATGGTCGTTTGTATTTATATGATCTGGATGCATTTCGATTTGGTCTAAAATCGGCGGCATTTGAGCGAGGGCGCCAGAAAGATCTCCGCCGCTTTATGAAAAATTGGTCGAATCGGCCAGAGCTATTGTCAGTGTTTGAGGCAAAGCTTCGGGAGGTGACTCAGTAAGATGGTAGATTCGATACAGCGTATTTTGATTATTAAGCCTTCGTCGATGGGCGACATTATTCACGGCTTACTGGTGGCTGAGGCAATTCAGGCTCAGTTGCCGAATGTTTCGATCGATTGGGTGGTGCGGCGCGAGTTTGCTGAATTGGTCGACGCTGCGTCGGTGATTGATCAGACCTTTATTTTTGAGCGTACAGGCGGGATACGCGGCTTTGTGCGTCTGATGCGGGCGATCCGCGCACAACGTTATGATGTTGTGATTGATTTACAGGGGCTGGCGCGAACTGGTATTTTGTCGCGTGCGGCACGTGCCCCGCGTAAGCTAGGGCGCTCGGATGCACGAGAATGTGCGTGGCTGGGATATACTGAATCTACGCCCGCATTACCTGAGAAAGTGCCAACACATGCAGTGAAGATCTTGTCGGCGTTTTTACCGATGCTCGGTTTGGAGGATGTGTTACCTGCGTCGATTCGCTTTCAAGCACCGATGACTCGGGCCTTATTACCAGAACTTGTGACAGGTAGTAAACGGGTAGTAGTCTTCCCTGAGAGTCGCCGTGCAGAGAAGAATTGGATGGGCTATGAATCACTGACGCGTTGGTTACTACAGCAACCGACCGTCGGGCAAGTCGTCTGGTGTGGGCATATGCCTTTTGAGGCTGCAGAGCCAATCGAGAACGCGCGATTGGTTAATTTGACTGGGCAGACTGGGATCGCACAACTGCCTGAGTTGCTTCAGGCGGCGGATTGCGTGGTCAGCAATGATAGTGGGCCGATGCATCTAGCAGCAGCACTTGGCCGTCCGCTTGTGACATTGTTTGGGCCGACTGCACCAGAACGCTTTGGTCCGTATCCTCCAGCCGTAGAGCGGCAGTGCGTGATTCGCCCTGCGAATGGTGATATGAGCTCGATTACCTTAGCCGAGGTTGGCGCGGCTGTAAGTACCTTATTAGAGGGATAGTATATTATGATACGTTTGTTGGGTTGGTTGATTCGGTTTTGTTTGTCCGCTGTGTTGGTAGTTGTGGGAATTCTTTTTTTGGGGCCATATTTGTTGAAGGTCGTCGATAAATGGTCTGGACGAGCTGAAGAATACCCAAGCATTGCCGAGCAGTTTGAAGCGCTTGGGCAGGTGCGCGAGTTAGTCGAAGCCAAAGGTCTGGGTGAGATCCAATTTGAGGAGTTGCTGCGCATCGTAAAATCAGAGGCGTTGAGCGCTGAAGATGCTGAGGCGCTTCGCTTGAATGTCGAAGGACTTGGCTTGAGTCCCGCAGACGTCGAGACCTTGGGGGAAATATATCGAAATTCTTTAGGCGACCAGTCTGCTCCTGCTGGTGTCGCGCCAATTCAAGCCATAGAGAGAGTTATTCGTCCATCCGAGGGGCTGGAGCCTGCCCACGGCCTATGAGTACGCTGGAGTGACTTTGCGCTTTGTAGGGCGCATATAAGTATCTTATGGTACGTAGCTAGGGAGGATTAATATGGCGATCACTGCCTCGGTGATCGGGTCTTTC
>Ga0180120_10000198_pt1 | contig 30577 bp, 28 predicted proteins | sample CPBDNA_3_FD_129677 | JGI IMG/M metagenome (GOLD analysis project Ga0180120, IMG submission 129677) | Freshwater to marine salinity gradient microbial communities from Chesapeake Bay, USA - CPBay_Spr_31_0.2_DNA (version 2) (version 2) | ecosystem: Environmental > Aquatic > Marine > Coastal ... | reverse complement strand
GGCCGCGGTAATTAAACAAGTAACCGTTTGATTTTAAATCGCTTGCCACGGGCTGTAGCTGATAACCGGCTTGGGACAAAATCAGCCATGAGCCTTGCGCCATATCAAGTGAGCTTATATGATTGATACGCGCCACATTACCTCGGTCGGGTTTTGGATCATATCTTTTCGGAAACCTCCGCGTGATGCGGCGCACGACATTTTCAGCCAAGTGATGAACGCTCTGGGGTACACGGTATGACTGCGAAAGCGTCTCTGAACCCCCGGGCAGGTTTATGAAGTGGTCTACGTCCGCCCCGGCCCATCGGTATATGGCTTGGTCATCATCCCCTGCGCAGTACATACGCTTAGAGTTTTCATCTAATATGTGAGCAATGTCCCATTGTAGCGGGCTTAAATCCTGCGCTTCGTCCAAGAAGCATAGATCAAATTCAGGCCGGAACGTGTTTTTTCCAGAGACAAACTGATCCAACATGTCTGTGAAGTCGTATAAACCCAAACCCTTTTTGTATTCGCGCAAGCATTTGTCCACGTAATTCACAGTATTCCAGTCTTCTTCCAGATTGCTCTGATTATATTGTTCCCGAAGGTCTACTTTGCGCAGCCTTGCCAAGTTAATCAGGCCTAGTATGGGATCGTTTCCCGACACTACCGAAGGCATATCTTCGTCAAAGCTGGTGTTTTTTGCTGCGCCCAGCGATACGCCGATCTTCTGACCAAGCTCTTTAAAGTTAGCTTCCTGCATAACTTGCTCGGGACGGATGTCTGTCATTGTTAGAGCAAGCGAGTGCAACGTCCGGAAGTAGATTAGGTCTTTCTTGGCATCCAACCCAAAGCGTTCCGCAGCGCGTTCCTTGGCCTCGTTTGCCGCTTTCCGGGTAAACGCCAGAAAAGCAATACGGTGAGGAGACATGCCGTTTTCTAAGGCCTCGTCCACCATATTGAGAAGGGTCGTGGTCTTACCTGTCCCGGGCGGTCCAAATATCCTAAACATTTTCTGCTTTAGCCTTCTTGTATATTTGTTGAACACGCTGCTTTGAAATACCAAACCACTTTGCGACGGCAGTCATGGTCACGTGTTGTTCATCGATCAGGCGAACTATCTCAGCGTTACGAGCGGCTTTTAGTACATTTGGCATTAGAACGGAGCCTCGTGCTGTGATCCAAACTCAGGGGGATCAATATCAATATCTACATTGTCGAACGAAGGTATCTGCCATACGCGCACGGCACGTCCTTTGATCTTCATAACAAGACTGCTACCGTTTATGTCCCGCAGGCGTTGAGCTATCCGGTGTGACTTATATTCAAAGAATTTATTCTTTTTCAGGAAGTTCTCAAAGTCTTTCAAACGGAAGTAAGTGATATTAACTTCCTCGTCTGTCCAAGGTTTGCGAAGTAAGATTTCTTCTTTATCCTGCGCAACCTGTAAGTGGGCGCAAAACTCCTCCAAATAATCGTAGAACTGTCCGCTGATGCTGGCATCTTGCGCGACTTCGATAATTGCGCTCTCGTTATCTTTCATCTCACTTAACAGTGTGCTTATCCGGCTCTCCCATTGCTGCTTGGCAACGGAGCGGGGCATGAAGTTAAGTTGTTCCATGCAGGCTTTTTGAAAAGTCGGTTGGTTCATCAAAGCATCTGTGTCCATTTCCAGAGGCTCGCCGTTAACGTCCATAAACCATACGGGCGGGGTAGAGTTATACTTGCGGAGGTTTGCGATTGTGGCCCCGGCTACGGCGGCCCCTATGCCGAACTTACGGGTCCGACATAGGTCTTTGTTACAGTGCGCGTTGATCGGCGCATCAGAACATTTATATGCGTAATCTTTTCGCTCTACTTGTTTGGCAACAACGTTTACCTCTGAGAGTGGCAGTGGCGGAGATATGTACTCCATATTGAAGCGGAGTATCTCTGACTCCCAGCTATCTGGATATGCCTTTCGTAAGTACACGCCAATGTTGAACAGACCATTATTACGTCCTCCTTCGCTAATACCTGATTTGCACAGTATCTGTAGACAGGGCGGACCGTCCTTTAGCAGGTCGGTTTCACCGCCCCCTACTACTTGAAGCTTAACGATTTGCTCCGGAGTTTGAACATGTTTTTCGTATAATTCTATAAATTCATCTAAGGTGGCAGACGTGCCATCGTCCAAGAAAGCATAGCGCAATCCGTTTTCATGATCGTAATATGGCAGGTTTAAGAAGTTGCCTACGTCTCCACGATCAAGGTGCAGCTTTATTTGCTTTGGAAATATCTCGCTCTCGCCGTATCCAAGGGCCGCGGCTATTGATTGCAGGGCCTTCTGCATATCTTTGGCTTCTGTCCAACCGCTGGAAAACAGGAAACAATGCGCTCCGCCTGATTTAGATCGGCAGACCACCATGGGTATTTTTAACCGGCGTATTTTATCGACAAGAATTTTGTGATCCAGAGGGTACTGATCGATATCAATACAGCCCCATTTACAACAGTTGTCTTCATTGATGGGGATGATGCCTAACCCGGCTCCTGCCCCCGACAGGTGGTTGTCCCAAAGTTTTTTGTCGCGTGGTTCTCTAAGAATGCCCGCTTTGCCTTTGGCCTTACCGTTTGCCCCTGTATTTTCTATTTTGAAGTAGCCGTATGCTTCCTTCAAACCATCGAAGATGGCCATAAACTTTTCTGCTGACATTATCGCCCCCACTCGAAAGAAAAGCGGCGGGGCATAAGTACCCCGCCGCGAACACTACTTAAAACGGTATATCTTTATCGTTTTGTGCAGCTTCTTCTCCATCCGAGTGTTTCACAACAACGTCACCCGCGGTGATACTTGCTGCAAATTCTTTGGCCCGAGTATACATGTGCGCCTCTGACACAGGACCCTCGACAGACATTTCCCATCCATGCCACGAACCCTTGGAGTTTTCTTCCCCAATTGTTTTAAGATCGTAGATGTAAGCAAAACGAGGTGGTGTGAAGGGTCCTTTCGATCCCATCATAGAACGTGACGCCATAATGCTGTTCCATTTACGCGACTTTTTAAGCTGCGTAGATTTCATTGCGATCAGGGCTGTCTCCATTGAGCCGTCTTCCGCGAGCAAGATAACAAAGTGCTGGTGCGTTTCTTCGATGTATTCACCGGAGCCATCCATCAAATAATCTTTGTTGTCATCTTTTGACCGCTCAACCTTTGGCCGCGCTTCATGCGGTTCGTAGATGGCTGTCGGCGCACCGCTTCCCACGCCACGTGGGGCCCACTGGATGAAGCGACGTTGATAAGCGCACGGTATGACCCGAATGCCCGTTTTGCCCTTGTAAAGGGCTCCTGTGACCGTGTTGTAGATATCCCCTTTACGGGCATCTTCGTTTACGTCCAAGACAGGATCGTTACCAGACAGAACCTTTAAGAACGGCAGGGCTAAATCTTCCTGCCCCAAATCCTGAAGGCCGTCCCCGGCATCTTGTTCAAACATTGCCGGGTTAAACTCTGCCAACCCGGTTTCTTCTTTTTTAGCAACTTGCTTTGACTGTGCCATATTATTTTCCTCTCTTGATGACTGCACGTTGACCGACGTAAGCTCCGAACAATTCCATCGGAAACTCTTCTCCTGCCTCGCACCGCTCTTTTACAAACGCACGAAGCGTCTGCGGGTGAATTTCGGTTTTCTGCGTAGGCACAAAACCCTCTTGTTCAGCAAATGCTGAAAAAGCGTTAGCTTTATCGTCCTCGCCACGGCCAAACTGACACAAGACAGTATTCTTAATAATGTCATCGTACCCGTTTTCGCGTAGCCAGTCGTAAGCTTGCGGACGATTGTTAACCAGTATGGAGGCTCCATACGTTTGTTTGACCTCAACGGTAGAACCGTCATCTAAGGCAAACGAAGATATACCTACTTCGGCAAGCATTGCAGGCATGTCTTCATCCGTCATTTTCAGAAGCTTTTTCTTTGCATTCTTGAGATCGCTCTCCAGAGAAGCAATATATTCTTCTTCATCGCGGATATGTCGGGCCAACTCAGCCACCGTTTGGAGGCCTTGTTGATCTATCTTTTCGACGGATGAGGCGATAGTGTCCTCAAAATCTTCTTCCATCATTTTTAGTACGTCGTTACTCATTCCGAGTCTCCTTCGTGGTTAAAGGCACCTGTCGGGCCTTGACAAATACGGATAATATCGTATACTCGGCTCTTGTCAAGCAGTATTTAGGGAAATTTAAAATGCGTGGATTTGAGTACAAAACCAACCCGTATGACCACCAGCGTAAAGCGTTAGAAGCTTCGTGGGCCGAGGAGTATTATGCGCTGTTCATGGAGATGGGTACAGGCAAAACAAAAGTGGCTATAGACACCATGGCGGTTCTTCACGAAGCAGGCAAGATAAATGCGGCTTTGGTTGTAGCACCCAAAGGAGTTTACGATAACTGGGTCAAAAATGAAATACCGGCACACCTTCCGGACCGCATTCAACGAAACATCCTGCGCTGGACCCCTGCCAAGACAAAACGCATGGAAACAGACCTTAAAGATTTCATTGTTGGAGATTTACACGGCATCAAAGTGTTTGTTATGAACATAGAGGCGTTTTCCACGAGCCGTGGGACGGAAGCCGCTCTCGCCTTTCTTTACCAAAACCCCGACAATATTGTGATTGTAGACGAAAGCACCACGATCAAGAACCGTAAGGCGGCTCGGACAAAGAATATTGTAAAGCTACAAGAGTATTCTAAGTATCGGCGTATCCTGACGGGTTCTCCTATTACCAAAAGCCCCATGGATTTGTTTAGCCAGTGCGACTTCCTGCGTAACAAGGCGCTTGGTTTTAACAGCTACTTCGCGTTCCAATCGCGTTACGCAAACATTCAACAACGCACAATGGGGCACCGCAGCTTCCAGCAAATCGTGGGTTACCGACGGTTAGACGAACTTTCTGAAAAGTTAGACCGCTTTAGCAATAGGGTTTTAAAGCAAGATTGCTTGGACCTGCCTGAGAAGGTTTATGTGCGGCGGGAAATCGAGTTCACTCCGGAACAAAAGAAACTGTACACGCAGATGAAGAAGTTGGCTCTAGCTAAGTTAGAAAGCGGGGAGCTTGCCACCACTGCGAGCGTTCTTACCCAGATAATGCGTCTTCAGCAAATATGCTGCGGGTTTCTGCAACCAGATGAGGGTGAGATAGAGTCTGTCCCGAGTAACCGTCTGAAGGAACTTTTGGAGCTTACAGATGAGGTGCAGGGCAAAGCTATAATATGGGCCACATATACGCATGATATTCTGCGCATTGAGAAAGCCATCAAAGACCAGTTTGGCGAAGACTCGGTTGCGACGTACTATGGTGGTACACCGCAGGATGAGCGGCAAGATATCGTCACGCGCTTTCAGGATAAGTCTGATCCGCTGCGTTTCTTCGTTGGTCAGCCGCGGACCGGGGGCTACGGCATCACGCTAACTGCCGCTAACACCGTGATTTACTTTTCAAACAGTTACGACTTGGAAATTAGATTACAGTCGGAGGATCGCGCTCACCGGATTGGTCAAACCAACAAGGTCACCTATATTGACATGGTTTCGCCCGACACTATCGATGAAAAGATACTACAGGCCTTGCGGAGCAAGATTGATATTGCTGGTCAGGTTCTAGGCGAAGACGCGAAAGACTGGTTGAAATAACCCTGCGGGTCAGGCCCGCGGACCGGGGGTGGTCCAGAAACTTCGCCGCCACTTGCAAAGGGGCTGGGCATTTCTTGGTCATAGTCGTATGCGGCATACTGCGCAAAGACGTTTTCTGTCGGTTCTTCGGGCCGAGCTTGTGGTCTGATCTGCGGAACAGAGGCCTGTTCTACAACTTCAGGTTCTTGAGGCATCATTAGATACTCACTTACCGCTTGTGCGGCAGGAGCAAACCCCGGTTGACCGAGGCCCGCGGGCCGTCCCCGAGGTTTAGGAGCCGGGTCTGAATTTTCCGTTAGTTGAAAAAAGTCTCCCATGGCTGGTAATATTTCACCTTTAGGCGCACCGTGAATGATTGAGACGTAATCACGGGTTTCCTCAAAAGGAGGTATTCCGTTGTATTTACGCACATTACCGGGGCCCGCGTTATATGCTGCGAGGGCCAAGGGCACCGTACCAAAGTCCTGTAGTTGTTGCTTGAGATACTTAATCCCACCAATTACGTTTTGTTTTGGATCGTTGGGGTCTACACCCAATTCTTTTGCCGTTTCGGGCATAAGCTGCATTAGGCCTATTGCGCCTTTTTCACTAACGGGGCCCTGACGGCCTTTATTTTCTTGGTATATAACACGTAGAACTAGCTCGGGATCAACGTTTTGTTCAAGAGCTAACTCCATGGGATCAAACCCATAATCTTCCATTATTTTCTGTCTTACGGCTGTAAGCTGTTCAGGGGTAGCCGGTGCCGTTACGACGCCCCCTTCGTTAAAAAGTTGTGCAAACATCCCACCAAGACCGGCTTGCATGGGGTTTCCTAGTTGTCCGGTAGTCTCAGGGGATTGTTGGAGCATACCAAGTTGCCCTACAGACACGCCGCCTCCGCCATCCTCGCCCATGGCTTGAGTCATAGCCATCATACCGCCTCCGCCATCCTCGCCTATAGCGCGTGTCATGGCGTTACCACCCATCATGGGTTCTGGTCTGTTTTCAAATTGAGACATGCTATCAAGGTGCATTTGTCCGCCGCCAAAGCCAAAGCTTTCTTCGGCTCCAAAGTGAGCCCGCTCTGCTTCGTCAACCAACTGCACAAAATGCTCCACATCTTTTTGCGCAGCTTCCTGAACGGTTTGTGCGGCTTTTTGACCGTAAGTTCCCATCAAATAGTCTTGGTAATTTTGTAGCGGAGAACCCCGCAAGTTAGCCATTTCACGGCCAAACTGGTTTTGTTGTTGGAATAAACCGCCAACGCCTTGCATGGGAGGGCCTTGAACCGAGCCCATTTGTTGCATCAGTTGCTGCATCTGATCTTGTTGAGGCCTAGCTGGAGCTATTGAGTTTGCATAAGGGTTGGCTATCATACCACCTTCCGCATAATTTTGAACCATACCACCATCTCCATATCCCATTGCCGTAGAACTAAAACCTGCGTTCCCGGCTAAATTAACGTCCCCAGCTTGAAAACCGGCCGATCCGGCCCCGTCGCGGATTAATTGCTCTCCTGCACCACTACCGTAATTTCCACGAGAGTCATTTAAGACAGCCTGCGCCATCGCGCTTGTCATGCCTCTATGTTGAGCCCGTTCTTGAGCGGATTCAACAAACTCATCAACGTCGGCTCCTGAAAAACCGGGGTCTTCAGGAGCTACTGGAGCCGGGCCACCTTCGAACACAGGAGCCGTCGAGGTGAACTCTCCCGGCGAAGCTACTGTATCGGACCATTCCTCATAAGGCGTAGTCCGATCCGTTGCATTCCATGCTTCGATGGCCGCGTTGTACGCCTCACGGTCCTCGTTCCATTTAGCAAGTTGCGCGTTCCACGGTTCGATTTGGTTAAGGTTAAAGTCGTCAACAAGCGACTGATATGCTCCCGCATCTGTTTGATACTGTGTCAAAGCGGAGTTGTATGTTTTTATCCGGTTATCGTAATCATCCATGATATCCCGGTCAAACTTATAAAAATCATACTCGGGGGACGCGTATCCTACGATTGACATATTTTACGCTCCTAAACTTCCGATACCACTTTTCATTAATTGTGTTGCCGAATCATTGGGGAATAAAGCGGCGTACCTAGTCCTGTCAACGGGTCCGGAGGATTGTACAGGTGCCACGGGGGGTGGCGCAGCGGCCTGTTGTACAGGACTAGGCTGAGTAACCGGGCCGGTTTGGGTGGGAGGACCCACCGGCACGGTATTCAAGGACCCTTGTTGGTCTGAGGGGGGTAAGGGTATTGTTTCTTTTTCTATTTCGTCGTCTATCTCACGTGGAACGGCGGGACCTGCCCGACGTATTGGAGAGAAACCTAAGTCTTTTAACATGCCGCCGATCCGCTCGGCCACACGTATACGTTCCGCATCCCCCCGAGGTTTTCTCATCATTGCGGCGAGAAGCGTCGGGTTAGCCATAAGCTCGGACATAACGTCAGTTTGCAGGGCCGCAGGAATGTCGTTAAATATACGACGCATTGTTTCGGCACCTTGACCCGCTGCGATAAGAGCGCCGGGTCCACTTTGACCGCCGGTCACAAGCCGTTGTGCGCGAGTACCGAGCGCCGATCCAGTAATTCCTAAGTAGAAATCAAACAAAGGACCAGCCCGATCAACAAGCTCTCCAATGTCACCTGCTTTCTCTGACGCTTCAAAACGAACCATTTCAGATAAATAAGTTTTTAAGTTAGAAAGCTCGGCCTCGTTCATGACCTTGTTTTCTTTCATCCAGTCTACCAAGGATACGCGGCCAGAGGCCCCTTTGATAGGTCGGAACATGTCATCATACAGCGAACTGGGGCTAAACGTTCCAGAGTGACTGCCTCCAGCTTTTGTTGCGGCCCATTCCAAAATAGAGGATTTTAGACCCGTCATTGCCTGTTCTTGCATGTCTTCTGGAGCGTTTTTAACAACGTCCAAAAGTCTGTTTAATCCTTTGATAGGGGCTTTTGTGTTAATAGCCCGAGCTATAGCAGTAGTGGGACTTTCTGTACCGTGAACCCTGCGGCCCGTGTCGCTCACAACAGGGTTCATAAGGTCGTAAAAGCTAAGTTGTGCCAGTTCTTCCGCTTGTCGTTTCTGATTAATTACGGATGTTTCTTTAAGAAGAACATTTGCACTTTCTGCGTTTTGAAGGTCAAATTTTAGTGCAGGGAACTGGTCTAACACGTCTGAGTTTTTTGCTACCCATTTAGCCAGAGCGTCGGGATTAACTTGACCGGTGTTGGGGTCAAAGGCCTCCGATCTAGCGTTACGAAGAATCTGCTCGGTAACTCCTCGAAGAGTACCAACTGTTGTTTCTGCGTCGGCCAAACCTTCTTCTACGGCAAACATACCAATGTCATTGATTTGTTCCAACCGTAAGTATGTTGGATCGTTTCCGCCCTGTAAGATGCGGCGAGCCAAAAGCTCTGGTCCCATGCTCGCGGCTCCCGAGCCTTTTGTTTTTGTAGCCTCGCCCGCAAAGGCACGAGTAAACGTGTCGTTTAGAGCGCGAGAATAAGCTCTGGCGGTGTCATATTGAAAGCGATAGTTGTCTGCGGCAGGGCCCAACGAAGCTCCTCCGAGATCATCTAACATTGCACCAGCCATTTCATTAGCAATTCGAGCCGAATTGTAGTCTGGGTTTTCCCCTGACGCAAAACGACGAGCATAGTTTAATGCTATGCCCCGAAGTTCTGTTAGTTCTTTGGTGGTAAGCGGAGCGGTTACGGCACCAGAGCCGTCGGCCGCGGGCTGATTTCCCTGCATGACCATCAAGTCTGCGGTTTTGTCCAAAGCATCAGCTAATTGACGAGTTCGTGGTGTGGACATCCGCCCCCGAGACGAGCTTGCTTCTTGTCTAAGGCGCGTTAAAATCTCTTGTTGAGTTGCACCCTCGCCAGTCATCGTATCTACGATACTGCTTACCCGGTTTTCGTATGTTGTTCCGGCAAGTTTGTTTACAGCTTCTGTTGCTCGTTTCTGGGCAGTTCGTAATTCTGCGGGTACTGGTGGGGGTCCACTCAAGCCCAATTCGTCTGTTTTTCTAACTACAAAAGCTTGAAGAAGGGGCATATCATCAGCAAGTTTTTCCTGAAGTTCTGGAGATACACCCCGTAACCTATTCCAAGCCGTTATGAAGCTGGGAGTGTTGGTTGTTTCTCCCGCCGCGTTTGTGAAAGAAGTCAGATCAATATCAGGAACTGCGGACCATAAAACTTTTTCCTTGCTACGTGCCTGTCCCAACTGATTTGTAATTATGTCGAATAGTTTTTCTGAAAGCTGAATGTTGCTGGTTCCATCTCCAGAAACCTGCGAGAAGGCACTCATCACATTATCGGTTGCAAAGGCCATCCGTTCGTTTAACTGGGCGCTAAACACGCCCTCGGCTAGATCAGCGGCGGTTTGAATAGCGTCTTGGTCACCTGTTTGTGCCATGGCTAAAATAACGTTCCTCAAAGCTTTTATAGACGCCTTTGAACCTGCGGTTCTTTCCGCAGACAAGCCACCACCTAATTGCTCTAGGGAAGCTTCGATAGCCAACAGTGCGGGAGAGCCACCTTTGGCCCCCGCAGTTAAAGGAATCGGTTTACCATCTTCTCCAATGAGAAGCTCACCTAGATCATCTCCCGCTAATCTTGCGATTACGGCTTCTAAGTCTTCGCCCTCGGCCTCAAGAATGTCTACAATTCGTTCTACAGCTTTTTGTTGGCGTTTAGCCTTTAAAGGAGACAAAACTGCGCTTGCGCCGCCCTGTTCGTAGGTTTGTTTTACTCTCCGCAAAGCCGGGAGGATTTTGTCATAATTGTTTACAACGGGGACCATTGGACTGGTCACAAGAGTTGTGCCTACGCCGCCCACGCCTTCAAAGAAAATACGAGCCAATGGGTTGCCTTGAAAGTAAGTCTCAGAAAATCCGGCACCACCAACTTGACCTGCGCCCGCAACCGTTTCTCCTACGAGGAAAGGAATCGGTGCGGCGCGGGCCGTGGTTCCCGTTTTGGAAAGCAGATTTTGCGCCCCTTGAAGCAAACGGGTTGACCGAGAAGGTGTTATGCCTTTCTCTGCCAAGTTTTTAATAAACTCAGCCGTTCCTACGCCTACGTTTTTAGAAATCATAAATGGGAATGGAAGCCACCCCAACACTCCGGCAGCCGTTTTTCCAGATTCATACGCCGCGGTTTGACTGGGGAGCATGGGGCTTTCGGGTCCAATCAACTCATCCGTTAACAGTTCCCCGCCTTTGTAACCAAACAAAGACCCCACAACACCCGAGCCCAAAACAAACACACCTTTTGCAAGCGGGTGCGGTATAGGCGCTTTTGAGCCATATTTTACACCGGCTCCAAATCCGCCCAGTGATGTTGCGGCTGGCGCAATTTCACGTTCAAAGCCCTGCAAAAACGTTCCGGCCTCAATAGGGTTGCCCTCAGTATCTACGGCAAGAAGATTAATTATTTGGTCGTTAGTCAGCCCTCTTTCCGCCGGGGCTTTGTCCTTCAATCCGGGGAAAGTGTCAAACAAGGTGGATTGCCCACTTATTAACCCTTGGTATGATCCAGAGCCCAGAACTTCTTCGGCAAGCATTTCTGCAATTACCTTAGAAGGGTCTTTGCCCTCTCCAGAAAACCCTGCGACATACGCATCAAACTGCGGCTTGTCAAAAACCACAGGTTTACGGTTAGGGGGGTTGCTATCGGCTGTTACAACTTCGGGTTCCATTATGGTGTGCCCCCTTGTTGATTAAAGATATGCTGACGCAAGGCGTTGGCAGTACCGTCATCTACTTTTTGTCCGGACTGCAAAGGCACGGTTGAGAGCATGTTCAATAACCGGTCTATTTCGAAGTTGTTTGACAAAACGGCCTGTCTTGTTTTGTCATCTTGAACGCCGTCGCTCAAAGCTTGAAGGTTAGCTCTTTTCTGCGTAGTGGCTAAACGTTTTAATTCGATAAGTTTATTGGCCTCTGTTTCCGGGTTGGCAAAAAAGCTGTCCGGGTCTGCAAATAGGACTGCAACTTTTTCCATCTCTGCAACCGGGAATCGCGGGTTAACAACCAGAGCAGAACGAGTTAGAATAGTAAGCCCGCGCAAGAATTGACGGTTTGACTGCGTGTCTTGGAACGCTTCACGAGCTTGCGGGATAAATCCGCCAAAAGTATTATCCAAAAATACCGCAAATCCTGCATACGGGCCCGTACCATTACGGGCCGCATTCATGGCGTCTTTCATCAACCCAGCTTCTTCGGAAGACAGTGCCTGCGGGTTATCCCGCGTACCACCTTTGGCCACAATCCCAAGTTGCTCATCCAAAGCTTCTAAATCTTTGCCCGCTTTTAAAGAAATTCGTTGTTTAGCCGCAATGTCGTAAGCAATGTTATCGCTTAGTGGGTTAACACCCGTGGTTGGCATACTTACAGATTGACCACTCGCATCTAAGTATGTTCGTCCCCCATCGTAGCTTAGTACGTTTCCTAAACCTTGGATGGCGTAAGCTTTGGCCGTCGGAGCGGTGTCTGACCCCATGTTGGAAACTGTAAACTTTTGTGTTCCGCCCGCATTCGCGTTATTAGCGGCTTCAATTGCTGCACGTCCCGGAGCCGTTGTTATATCTACCACGCGAGTAGTTTGATTGCTCATGTTACGAATAACCTTAAAGACAGGCTCGGTAGGCGCGGATTCCGCTTGGAATACCGATACCGCCGAATTGTCCGCAGGATTAAATAGCACCAGATCGTTGTCTATCACTTTAAGCGACGGAGCCAATCTGTCTGCTTTAGCTTCAGCCTCTGTAAACGCTTGCTTGCGAACTGCCATGCTTTCGTTAGCAATCTGAGTAAGCGTCGCCAAATCAAGATTACCTTGCGAAATATCCAGACCGCGCTCTTTAAACCCATTAAGAACGTCATTCTGAAGCTGTGTAAGCAACCTGTCTTTTTCAGACTCGCTACCGGTAAAGTCCTGCATGTCCTCTTGCAGCAAGGCTTTGAAGTTTTGCGCTGTAATTTGCAAGTTTTCGCGAGCCGCACGATCTAATGCGTTTTCGGCAGCCGTAGCAATTTGTTGGTTGTGCGCGGCAGCGGCAGCAATTGTGCCTTTGTGGTCGGCCAGCGCGAGGTTAAAGTCGTGTCCTTTGTCCATCTGAGACAATTCGTAACCGTTTTTAACACCAGCCACTTTTAAAGTATTGTCCAGATCAACTGCTTTTTCTGTTACACGTAGGCTACTGTTTAATTCTGCCAACTGTCGATCAAGCTCTGCACGTTGAGCAATAGTTTTCTCATCATTTGCAAACCCAAGAGCTTGACGTGATGCACTAGCGGCATCAATCGCGTTCTGCAACTCGGTTTTAAACTCTTGTGAAGAAAGACGTTCTGAAGTCGTGAAGTCAAACTTTTTGCCCTGAAGGACTAAATCGTGAGCTTCCGCCAAACGCGCTTCTTTCGCTTGCAGTTCTTCCCGAAGTCTAATTTGAGCCTCGGTATTTGCGCCTTCAAGATTGGCCAGTGTCCGGCGACTTTCCGCCAAATCCTTTGCCAAACGTAGAGCATACGTTTGTTCTGTTTCGCCTTTTTCGCGTTGGAACGAGAACTTGTTGCTTTGCAATAGTAATTCTTGAGCGCGTTCCGCGGCTTTTTCTACTGATTTGCTTTCTGCCAAAGCGGCAGCCGCAGCGGCATCTATTTCTGCTTGTGTTTCTACACCCAGTTTAGTCTGAGAGGACTGCAACGCGGCCATGTCTAACTGGCGTCTTTGTGCGTCCTGACCTTGTTTAAATTTTAACAATTCTCCAGAACGGGCGCTAACGTTACCCAAAACAGGTTGCGCTACTTCGGCCAGTCTTTCTGCCGCGCTCATTTGACGGTCACCGGGGGTGGCAAATGCCAAAGCGCCTTGCGCAATGTCAAACAACATCTGCGATTGAGTCATTTTCTTCTGTTCGTCATACGCCGCTTGTTGGTCCCCCACACCTATTAGTTGGTTGTAAAGGGCTTTATCTTGTTGGAAAAGCTCTAAGGCTCGTGGATCAGGGACACCGGCGACACCACCCGGAGCCATATACTGGACCGCGCCGCCTTGGTTAAAATTTACTGGAACAGGAGCCTCCTCGGCACCCATATTTACCGTGGACATGATGCCCCCGGCCATATCTCCTTGTATTGGAGTGTCCATTGCTCCGGGAGCCAAGCTCCCTATTCCTTCGTCAACTGCCGCCATCTGCATGATAGGCTGAACCAAGGTTAGAACCGAATCCGGTGTGCGTTGAGCGTCTTCTTCGCCAACCACCCCTGCCAGTTCCATCCGGCGCTCCTGCAAGGGCATCTGATCGCCTCGGATTGAGTTAATTACACCCTCGTAATCCTCGTTTTCCGCGGCAGCATCTATGCCCTCAAAACTCCCTGCGGCCTGACTTAACATTTGCTCTAAAACCGCTGGATCAAGCCCTGCTTGACTTGCCAATTCGGAAGCTTGTTCCATGCTGCCACCTTCGGGGGGAGGCATACCTGCCATTGCCGCCGAAGGCGGAAGGGCCTGTTCTGGTGCGGGTGGCATCATTGGTGACCCGCCTGCTTGCATCCGACGTACCTGTCCACCATTAGCAAACATTTGTCGGCTCATTACGCCTCTATCCATCATTAAAATAACCCCGCATTTCTAGCGCCTGCCGCTGCCGACAGACCCGCTACGCCGAGCCCCAAAATACTTTGGGCAGGCGATACTGAAGGTGCCGTAGTTGCCGAGATACTTTGTTGAGACGACGGAGCGCCCTTATAAATATCCGACAAGAAAGACACCCGTTGATATGGTTCATAAGCTTCTTGAAGCTCTGTTTGACGGGCTGCTTCCAGTCCCGCTTGCTCTTGAGCTTGGAACTGTTTGCCAACATCGAACAAGAAACCAGTTTCTTTTTGACCCATGCTTTGATCCAGTTCACCGAGAGATGCTTGACGTAACCCAAGATTACCAAGTGCATCACCCTGTGCCAAGCCCAATTGTCCGTATTGTGCGCCAAGGCCACCAATGCCCTCGCCCATCCGGCCTTGCAACTCGGAGCCTTGTAGACCCAAACCGCCTGCCGCTTGTGCGCCCTGCATTCCCATGTTGGCCTGCGCTTGGCCAAGCTGACCTTGTTGCGCGGCCATCTGACCGGCAAACTGTTCTCCGGCAAGCGCGGTTTGACCCGCCTGCGCGGCAATACCAGATTGCGCCTGTGCGCCCTGCAAGCCTAATTGACCCTGTTGACCAGCCATCTGACCCGCTAATTGCGCGGCGTTCATGCCTGTTTGCGAGGAAAGTTGTTCTATACTCATACCTGTTTGAGCCAAAGCTTGTGCGTTTGCTGCAGCCATTTGCTCCGCAGAAAGGCCCAGTGATCCAGCTTGTTGCGCAGTTTGAGCGGCTAATTGTTCCGCCGACATACCAAGTTGCGCGGCCTGACCTGCGGTCTGACCCTGTAATTGTGCCGCTGACAAACCAAGCTGACCCGCCAATTGTTCCGCGGATTGTCCAAGCTGACCCGCTGTACCTAAGTTTTGAGAAGCAAGTTGCTCGGCAGCCATGCCTTGCTGACCTGCCGCTGTTTGTGCCGATAGACCAAGTTGTCCCAACTGACCCGCTTGCTGCGCCGCCAGTTGTTCTGCGGATAATCCTAGAGCGCCTGCCGCTTGTGCTGCTTGAGTTCCAGCTTGTGCGCCTTGTGCGCCAAGTGAACCCGTAAGCTGTGCCGCTTGCTGACCTCGGCCCTGTTGGGCTTCGTATGCTGCTTGTGCCCGTTGCGCTGCGCTTTCAAAGCCCGCTTGACGCATCCCTGCGGCAGTCCGGCCTTGCTGTTCCAACACGTTTCTTGCCATTTCGGCTTCTTGAACACCTTGGCGTGATCCGCCAAAGGCCCCTGCGCCAACCGCTTGTGCCCGTTGGCCTTGGGCCGCGATATCACCTTGACGCTGTATGTCTGATAGAGCCTGTTGAACAGCCGCATCTTCGTACTGGTTCATAAATGCGCCGGTAGAAGTCGGGTCAAAGGCCTCTGTTGTTCCGCTTAAAGCTGCAATGCCTTGCTGGGCGGATTGCGTTCCTAAAGCCCCGGCTTGTTGTAACGCCGTAGCAGCATCACCCGTAATTCCACGAGCGCCTTGAACGGCTTGATTGCTTTGGTCTAAAGCTGATTCATACGCGCCAATACCACCGGCCCCAGATTGTTGAGCCGCGAGCCGCGCTGCGTCAGACGCCTCACCTAGACCTAAAGCTGTACCAGCGGCACCTAACCGTGCGCCTAGTCCAGCATCTGCGGCGGCTTGTGCGCCCATTCCGGCCGCGGCACCTAAAGCTTGCGCTCCGCCTGCGGCAATATTTCGGGCTCCTTCGCCCGCGCCTTGCAGTCCTAACTGTGCCGCCTGCGCTTGTGCGCGGCCTTGATCCACAGATTGACCTAATTGATCGGCTAATGTGGCTCCAACGCCCGCGCCACCGGCTCTTGCCGCGTCTGCAACCTGACCTGCCGAGCTTGCGGCACCGGCCATACCTGTTTGTGCCGCGCTGACTTGACCCGGAATAGCGTCATATGCGGCCAATTGATCCGCTGCGGACTGTCCGGCCGCTAATCTTGCGTTATCGGCGGCTGTTCCAAGCCCCAAAGCGGCAGTATCGGTGGCAACCTGTCCGGCTCCAATCGCGTTAGCTATCCCTGTTTGTGCCGCGCTTACCTGTCCCGGTATGGCATCGGCACCGGCTCGCATGTAATCGGCAGCTTCTGTTTGGTAGGGCTGCGCCCCGGCCATAACACCACCAATAGCGGTTTGAGCATCACCTAGCGTGTAACCGGCCTCATCTAAATAAGGCTGGTATCCACCGATCCCCGCTTCCGCGAGTTCTCCAGCTTTGATTTGAAGCTGGTCCATCTCCGCAACCATGTTTGGAGGTATTGTTACTCCTTGGTCAGCTAGAGCTTTTGCGGAGCGCAGTAGGCCTACTTTGTAGGCTTCAATATCCGGGGCTTCGCGGACTATTTGTTCTGTTGTTGTGACCATTACGCTGTCGCCCTTCCTCGATTTTCAAGGTTACGCATAACCGAGTACATGTTTTTTATACCTGTGTTCATGTCACCATTACCAAGCCCTTTTACAGCATCTGTAGTCATGACAAACTCTCCGGGCATTAACATGGCACGAACGCTGTCCTGATTAGGAACGCCTTCGTCCGGCATAATTCCGCCATTTCTGCGGGGAAATACTTGGCCACCATCCGCCAATGTTTGACCTACGAAAGGTCTGGCAAACGGTCCGCCCGGGGTGCTTCCCTGCAAGAAGTAAGCATTCGGGTCAAGGGCCGCGGTTTGTTGTGCGGGAGCCGCAGGAGAGGTAGCCAACTCAGGAGGCTGATAACTGCTTAGACTGGCCAAACCGCCAGCCGCGGCTTCTCGCGCTCTACGGTTAGCTTCCGCTCTACTGATATATTCCCCGGTTTCTGAGTCCAAAACTCGGTTTCCAAGGTCTGCAATCATATACGCAGAGGGGTCTGCGTCCACCAGATCAGAACCTGTAATGGCGTTTCCGTCTTCGTCGCGTTCAATAACCCCGGCTTCCTCCATCGGAGGTGCGGTAAAACCGCCTGCCGCTGCTACACCGGCTGTTCCGAGCAATGCTGCGGGGCCGTATGTACGCATGAGGCCCGCGCCTAGCTGACCCGCAGCTTCGTTTGCTGCGGCCCGTTGCGCTGCCGTAGCCAGAGCATTGCTGGTTCCTTGCGCGGTTAAGAAATCCGTAGCTGTTGGAGCGCCTGCGTTGGGCATAAACGCGTTTTTCATGCCTTCGCCAAAGCCTACCCCGTCACCCGGAGTAATCGCTTGACCAATGCTTTTTACAAAGCCGGGAGTTTCGTAAGTGTTGATTTTGAGTTCAGCGGCCTGTTGTTGGATTTGCTCCGGTGTTAGAGCCGTGCCGTCTGCCGCCCCCGTGTTAACGTTAGTCGCGGCATCAACATTTGCTCCTGCGTCAGTCAATACTTCCGGAATAACCTCTGCGGGAGGTTGATACCCCTCAACCGCCGTAGGATCGAACTGAGAGAACAACGTTTGTTTGCCCGCATTCGCCGCTTGAGCTTCCGCTCCGCCAAATATGTTGCCAATGGTGGTTTGTGCGCCAGATACGGTTTGTCCAAAACGAGCCATTGGATTAGCCAAGGATTTGGAGAAACCCTCCATAAATGTTCCGCTACCCGTTGCTACGTTGCTAATACCTTTCATGGCACCGCCAGTAACACCCGCAATTAAGGCCGATTTAAGAGCATCTTTTATTGATCCGCCCTGTATAAGTGTTCCAATACCAGAGCCTAGCGCCGCACCGTAAATAGGTCCGAGAGGCGAAATCGCCAAAGCAATAGGCAGAATGATTGGAGCAACCTTCTTAACTACTTTAACTACGCCTTTAACGACGTTTTTAATGCCCTTAACCACGCTTTTTATGGCTTTTTTGATAAATCCAAAAAGAAATTCAGGGGCCAGAGTTTCAGGGTTTAGGTTGTTTTCTTCATGGCCTGCTATGTAGCGTTCAGGGGCTTTTACGCCGTATTCATCTTTCATGTACTTGAAAAGCGCCTCGACCAACTCAGGGTGGTCGTCCGCAATCTTTTTCGGAATGACGACCTCTCCGGCCTCCATGTGCGCCAAGATAGTGTCGTTGCCGCGGCCCATGGCCGCCATCTTCTTGGTCAAAGCTGGAAACTGTGCAATGCCATCATCGCCAAATTCCTCGGTCCCGTCCTCGTCATCGCCGTATACCGCTTCGATCTCGTCATCTTCCATGATAAGATCGCCAATACCACCGTCAGGAACTGCTAATTCATCGATTTTTTTTGCTTCTGCTGCCATTATCCCGCTCCACCTGTGATACTGTCAGGCATGGTAACCTGAATCATTGTACTTCTATTTTCTTCTCCAGTCCATGAAGAACCGCAATTAGGGCAATTCCCGTCTGGATAAGAAGCAATCTCTTCAGGGGTATCCACCTCATTACTACATGTAACACATCTTACCACCTCTCGGCTAGTGGCTGGTCGCCATCTTGATCCATCGGCCATTGTAATTACTGTTTCATCCGTCATGTTATTGTCACCGCGACACTACCCACGGCCCCCGTTGCTGTAGAACCTCGCAAATAAGGCTTATTTTCAACAGTAATACGAAGCTCGTCGCCATACTGAAACACGCCCCCAAGAGGTAGGTTATAGTTGTCTGTCTGCAAATTAGGCAGAGTTAAGGCCGAGGCCTGCCAAGGTCCCGGATTATTTATTTGAGCCAAGAACACAGAAAAAGCCCGAACCACTTCCATTTGGTAAGCCGGATCGTAGCCTGTCGGTGCTACCGGAAAAAAGGGAAGTACAAGGCCTCTACTCATCGGCGTCCATCCGGTCTTATGTCAATCCGGGGCGTACCTAGACGCCAGCCCACACCCGTGTCGCCGGAGGCTATCTTAAATGCAAAAGATCGCCCTCTTAGCCGTAGATTAACTTGGTTAGTAAATTGTTCAATGGGTACGGTGGACGTGCGAGCCACGTTGCTTGTGGTCACCGTGCTGTAATTTGCGCCCGGAAAGTTTCTTGTTTCAAAGGTAAAATCAACAATTGGAGACGGCGACGTGGACGTGGAGAAGGTAACGTCCGGTATCATTTTGCTCAGTAGAACAAAGTTGTCCCCCGAACCCATCGCCATTTGGCTGCTTTCTATATACGCGTTGATTGCGGCCGGTGGGTTTACACTGCCGTCATCAACCCCAAATTCATGGAAATACAGGTAACCGTCAGTAGACGCCGCAATAGGATACTGCGCAATGCCGCGGTCAATCCACGCTGTCCGGGATAGCTGACCATAATACCAAACTTGCTCTTGGTAGTTGTAAACCACGTACCGATCTACCGTGTCGGAGTTAGCGGACGGATAAAACCACCATATTTCGGAATAAGAGGAGTTAATGGAAGCCGTAACTTTTTCTTGTTGCTGCGTGTTAAAGTCCTCAAACACATATGCCCGCACAGAGCATGGGAGCTTTTGAACACCCCCGCCGTACATGTAAAACTCTTCTTCACCCATCCAAAACACCATATCGTCTACCGCAACGGCAGACAAAGGACTGGCAATTGTAATATTTTCAGAAATAAGGTTGATGCCGAAAGTAAACGGAGGCCCTAAATACTGCATCGCGTGAAGCGATTTATCGGTAAATACCAAGATTTGTTGACGTGTTTCGAGGGCCGTGATTATCTCAGAGCCCGTACCGATCCTTAGATCACCCGCCGTGTTGGTTGCTTGAGCGGACCATGTAAGAGGGTTCTCTTGGTCTGAAAACCGTATTAAAAGAGGGTCTTGGACCCCGATATTTGTCTGGGAATCACACCCAAACACAATAACATGCCGATCCCGGTCCGAAATCATGACTTGTTTTGCAATAGTAGGCGTAGTTGCGTCCGCTCCTGCAAGGCTCGAAAGTTCTACTGCGGGAGTAAAAGGTGCCGAACTGGTGGACTTATCCCAATAATATATGCCGCCGTTACGAACATTAATGATTAAGTCTTCGCCAAAGTTATCATGGCTCCAAATACGAAGCGTGTCCCCAACCGCAGTCAAAGTAGCGCCCGATCCCCACGTTCCACGGGACCATGTACCTGCGCCCCAACCTGTTCCGGCCACAGTGGTGTCCAACCCAACGGTAATTTGATAGGTGCCCACGACACTAGAGCCGCCGTTCCCGGTGTCTGATCCGTCAGCTACCACCAGTGTGGGAGAATACTGTCCATCAATAGTAATCGCGCTAACTGTTGCTACTTCTCGGGCTTTAATTTCGTAAGTATTGGCGTTTACCACGTTAAATACTTGGTATTCTTGGTTTAAAACAGCCGCAGTTACGTTTCCGCCTAAAGAGACGGCCCCCGAAAACGTAACAAAGTCGTTGTCAGACGCCCCGTGGCCCGTATCTGTCACAGTGATAACCGAAGAGCCGTTTGTCGCGGAGAATGTTACGTCCCCCGCGGCAGTTGTGGTACGAATAGGGGTGATATCGTTATATCCGCCGCCTTCGTTTATGTAATATTTAAGGTGGGTTCCGACGCCTAAATAGCTTGTGCCGTCTAATGCAACGAAGGGTTTAAGTGCCCGACATGTGCCTAAAAAGCTTTTGCCGGAATACTTTTCCCATCCGCCCATTTTTTCAGGAGTGCCAAAACGAAAGCGCACCATGTCACAGTCAAACCAACCCCCTTCATTGGTGTAGGAGGTGGTTTCCCTATTTACGCCGGGACGGAACTGTAACTTGGTAAACGCCATTTCATAACCTTATCTATTCAGCGGCTTCTTGCGCGTTTTCAGGTGTATCTTCTAAAGCTGCTTTAAGCATATCAATAAAGAACTTTTTACCGCCTTCAAGCTGGGTCATGTTAAACCGTGCTGATGCGAGCTTGCGATCCAAATCTGCAACGTGATTTACCATTTCCTGTTGTTCAGGGGTCATATCTTCAAAAGTGTATTCTTTGTCGTCGATCACGATAGGCGTTGTTTTTTTCTCAGCCATTTCGATCTCCTTTTCTAAGGTTAAGTTATTCCGCAGCCCACGGCGCGGTTTCTACGGCTGTTGGCGGGTTGATTTGTTTCGCAATATTGCGATCATGTCCCGCTTCCCATTCCGCACAGGGTACACCTTCGCCTTCAGCGGCGTTGGCGTCAATAGTTGCCTTGGCCCAACCTACGACCTGCGCTTCTGTCAAGTCTGCAAACGCTGTGAACGTCGCAGGGTCTAGGTTATCAGTGTTCAAACTGATCTGGTTTGCAGATGAAATGCTGTAGGTTGTTCCGTCTACAGTTTCTTCTGACGATAGGTTCCAGACTACTGAGAATACGACTTCGGAAAGCCCATCCTGTGTTCTGGTTTGAAGTTGGTCACTTACTGACCAAGTGTGTGTAACAGCCATTGTTTATTTCTCCTTGCTGGTTACGGGTTAATCTTGAGTCGGGTCAGGCAACCCAAAAGTGACATAGATATGCCCTTCAATAGCGTTAAAATAAGCATCGCCGTATTGTTCGTCCGAAAAACTACTGTCTGTTGCGATAAGCCCCTCGAATGGCTTTGTCTGCCCATCATATGTTGCCGTAATCGCTACGTTTTGTTTGCCCGGAAAATTGTTTGCTGGATCAGGTGCATCTGCTTCTGATTTACTTACAAACGCATGTGTTATTGTTTCTGTCATGAGTTTATCCTGTGTACAAAATGTTAAACTTTAAGGCCATATAAACTTCAGAGCCAAGACGATTCATAACAGTGATGTGGCTGTCGCCATTTGTGCCTCTAATGGCAAAGGTAAATTTACCATCGGCGTAAGTTCCTGCATAAGTATCTGCGTTTACAACAATTTGGGAACTTTCGTTGTAACCTACAATTACATGGTTGTCTTCAGATTCTCGTCCGTTGAAGTAAATTACACCAGAACCTACGCTAGTTTGAGTACCGCCGTTTTTTCGGATGACGAACTCAATGCTACCACCAGTATAAGTATAGCCGCCTTGAAAAACTCTGATCTTAACATCGTCGCCTATGATACCTTTTCGCTGAAAAACAACCCCCGGAGCTGGCGTAAAGTTGTAATTACTGGTTCCGTAGTTTTCAATGCTCTTAAAAGAGTATTTGCCCCTTATGGCACTAATCTCTAGCCCATTATTAAGTGCATTGGTAGTTAGGTCCATACTGTCATCGTTATGATCGTAATCAATAAGACCAACGTCAGCATCATCACCGTCTGCAAATCTTATTACGGAGTTTTTATTAGCCGCAGATGCTTGGATTTGCAAAATAGAGTCGTGTGTGGTGTTGTTGATATAAAGACCAAGGCCGCTGTCGGGAGTGTGCATTTCTACTGCGCCGCCAGAGCCTATACTCATAGCCATTAGGCCGTTGTGAGAGCCAGAGTTACTACTAGAAAGGTCTACTGTGTTATTTACGACGAACTCAAAGGCACCACCAGTTTGGGTATTACCCCCTATAAGTCGGTTAGCTCCGTTGTTTCCAAGTTGAAGCATCCCCCAACTCAAATTGGCGCTGTTGTTTGTTGTTGAGTTGTAGGGAAGTTTTAGGTTCATCCCACCTGTTTTAAACGTAGCATCTCCGCTACTATCAATTCGGAACCGCTCGGTTGGGGAAGCTGCGCCAACGGCTGTGGTGTAAAACTGAAGGCGTCCGGGCATCTCATCGCCGGACGCTGTGTTGTCCGTTGACCCAGTAATTCTAGCGGCTTCTACAAAATTACTTCCATCTGCGCCTTGGAACGTAATAAGCCCCAGAGTGTCACCATTCCCAACGGTTGTTTTTGAGTTTGCTGTAGCACCACGAGATTTAGCAAACCCTAACTGGCCTGCTTCAGCGTCATTACTGTGCCGAGACACAGCCAAGCTGACGTATTTTTGTGCCGAACCGTCGTTCACGTTTTGAACATTCAGGATGCCTGAGTATGAAGTTGATCCATTCCACCAGCCATTGGTGATTGTGCTGGTTGCACCTGTTCCCGTTCCCATCAAAACCCGCTGCGACGAGTCGATGCGCATGGCTTCGGTGCCAGTAACAGTATTTGTGTTTGATGCCGTTCTAAATCTAATACTGGTCATCGCATTCATGCGAGAAGTTCCGCCACCTATAGTGAGCTGATTCTCACTGCTAGTAGACGAAGTGTAAAATAAAGTTGGTGGTTCTTCCGCAGTTGCGTAATGAGGAATACCTACACGAGCTTCTTTGTTTGTATTGTTGGTAAGCGAATTGTTATTTTCGTCTGCCCCAAACACTGCGGTAATTTTTCCTATGTCTGCACCTGCGTTTTGAACAGTAAAGGCTGCGTCAGGGGATACTCCGGTAATCGGCCCCCCCACACTTGTCCTGACAGTAAACGTACTAATCCCGTTATTAGAAATCCGCATACGCTCGGTTGGGGAACCTGCACCATCCGCTGTCGTGCTGAAAACAATACGTCCGGGCATGTCTGCCCCAGAACTCGGAGCGCCATCTACATCTACGGCAATCTCTGCCGCGTAATATGTAAAATTACTTCCGTTTGAGCCGTACCATCTAATTTTACCTAATTGGTCGTCATCTTGAACGATTGTCTGACTTCCAATCGTAGCATTACGAGACTTTGCAAAAGCAAACATGCCACCCGCTGAACTATCGCCGTACCTCTGAATAACATTAGATGTTGTTGCAAAACTGCTGCCTTGCAACTGGACTGAGAAATTAGTGCCGCCCATTGGGACCGTTGTTTGCCCACCAATCAAAACCCGCTGCGACGAGTCGATGGTCATTGCAGTGCTGTCAGATGAACCTGTTGAAAATTTAAGATTGTCTGCACTATCGGCAGTTATTCCAGCCCGTATGGTTCCACCACCTGCGTGTTTCCAGTAGAGGTTATTACTCTGTATTAATTCCAGATCACCCGCTGCTGAGATGCGCATACGCTCTGGTGTTCCAGAACCCGTGGCAATACCTAAAGACCCACTAACCGTTATGTAACTAAGAGAAGTTGTGTCTTGCGTATCAAGGTATAATGTGGAGTTTGATCCAGCAGCAGACCTTATTACTCCAGTTGAACTACCAGAAGTCGCTTGAACAGTCAGACCGTCCGTTACGGCTGTGCCAGTTACGTCAATACCTGTGGCTGTGGTGGCGAGTTTCTTGCTGTTATCGTAGTAAAGGTCAACAGAACCATCCACATTTGCAACAAGCATATTTTCGCTTGTTCCTTTATTAAGCTGAATATTGTTTCCGTTTGTTTGAAGGAATAGGACACCAGTACCTTGCTCATCTATGCGACTATGCGACCCATCATGGTAAATCTGTAAGTCAGACCCAGCACCGAAGATGGCTTTGCTGCTATCCGTAAACGTAATGTCGTCGTTAGCAGACACCGCAATATCAGTGCCGCCAGTCGTGTTGCCGTTAGCAAGTATCTCTGCAAGTGTGTCAACAGTGCCAACCTGACTATCTACATACGCCTTAATAGACTGCTGTGTAGCCAGTTTTGTGGCGCTGTTTGACGCCATGTTGTCTTCGTCTTTAATGCCGGTAACAGTCGCCCCGTCGCCCGCAATGTTTAAGCTTGTGCTTGCAACAACAGTACCCCCCGTCAAAGTCGGAGTAGTTATCTCAGTAGCTCGTAATTTGGTGAAAACGTCCGTAACAGTAGCCGCACTTGCGCCGCCACCATCAAACTTCACGACCATATCAACGCCCGCAGGTATTTCTAGGTCCCTGCCAGAGTTATATGTCCCTTGGAAAAGCAAAATAGACCGACTACTTGCCAGACTATTTCTTACAAAAACAATCTTTTCCGCATCATTGGGGTCTAATTGAACAAAAACGTTGCCACCAAGATCGCCTGAACTGTAAAATTCAACCCATTTATTGCGCCCATCCGAAGTAGCGCCGTTTGTAATGGCCAAGGTGTTAGGGGACCCCGAAGAGCCCGCCGAAGTAAGCGTAACCCGCGCCGCGCCGTTTACGGCTTGGTCCAGAATATCAAAGTTAACGTTAGTGGTATCGCCCCATGTACCGGATTGTTCGCCGGTGGCTGGTTTCTCGATCCCGAGGTTTACTGTATATGTACTTGGCATCTTTTATATCCTTACGCTGCTATCCGCGTCCAACTAGCGTTCTGAGATGGTGTTTCCTCCGACCACGCAGGCGATTGACTTGGGGTTTCATTAGTATAACCCGGATTTTGATCCGGGACAATGTTTCCGTAAACTAACACGCCGGAAACAAAACCAGTGGCCGAAACACCGGTTACGTTAACATCTACGCTGAGTTGAGCTTCGGCAACTCCCACTTGACCCAATGCAGGGTCCGGGGCCGTTACGGAAACCGTGACAAAAATGCCGACTTCTACAGAGCCCACACCACCAGTAGCCGCAACTCCCGTAGGTGAAACGTCCGCAGCGGCCGTAACCGTGACCGAGCCAACATCCGCCGTAGCTTCTAACCCCGTAACCGAAGTTATTGCATCGGCCGTAACCGTGACCGAGCCAACTTGACCCGCGCCCGCAACACCTGTTGCGTTTACTACCGCCGTTCCCGTTGCGGTAACTGCGCCGGGAGAACCCGTAGCGGCAAGCCCCGACACGTTGATAATAACGCCGGTGCCTTCAATTACCGTAACAGCGCCCGGAGAACCGGTAGCTGCAACACCCGTTACAACCGCATTGGCATCCGCGGTAACAAGAACAGACCCTACCGAACCCGCCGCCTGCAAGCCCGTAACCGGAACATTGGCTTCAGCAATGACAGTAACAGACCCCGGAGAGCCCGTAGCCGAAACGCCCGTGACCGTGACCGGAATGGCCGCGCCCCATGGCCCTTCAGACCATGAACCTCGTCCCCATCCCGTGATCGCAGCCATCGGATTTACCCCTTACGCTATGCGTATGATGGCGTTAGAAGAATCTGCCGTTGGGAATACTACTGTAAAGTCACCATTCGTTGACGTTTTATCTGCACCAAAGTCTAAAACGACAACAGCGGGGTTTCCCGAGGCGGAGTCGTTATAAATCAAAGCACCACGAGCCGTAATAGTTGAAGAAGACCAAGTGGTGTCTGCAAAATCAGTGAAAGCCGTCGTTCCAGATGTTGTTGGATCAACTCGTGTTAGAGTGTTTCCGCCAGCCGTATACCCTGTTCCTGTCACCTCGTTTGAAGTGGTATAGGCAGTAGTTGCTGCGTTGAACGACGCGCTGTTGGTGTAGAGAGCAATCTTAAAAGTGCTTCCCCCTGAGTTTTTAAAGTTATGCACGGCCTCAAGAATTTCTTTCTTGAAGCTTGTACACATGAAATTTCCTGAAAAGGCCATGCCTATGTCTCCTTATGTGTTACAAGTTCAGATTTCATTGTTTCGGCCTAATTAACATGCCGGTCCGATATTCATCGGTGACTTCTTTGGATTCGCCAAACATTTTCATGCCGCTAATGGCTTCTGTAAACCTTTTTTCGTACATAGCCATAACGTCCGCTTCGCCCTTCATAAATATATAGGCCTCCATCAAAGTTCCATAAAGCAGCGCCATTTCAGCATTTTCACTTAACCATGTCGTGGCGCTATCGGCACCCGCCGTTAAACTTGCGGGGCGGTAGAAGTAATGCAATTCAACAGAATATGCACTGTTAGGGGTAGGCCCTAAAATAAAGTTATCCACGTCAAAAACCGCGTAATAACGAGGATTTCCCGTAGTTGAGGGGTCCGGATTAAAAGATTGAACAAAATCTACGTCTTTAAAATCCAAAAACACATGATCCCCGTCCGAATCTACAAAAGACAGGGCAAAAGGAGCCAAATAATCGCTGGGACAAGCTAAATACTTGTTTGAGGCCGTCATTCCGCCACTTACATTCTTTTTAAACAAGCTCAACTGAACGTTTTTGAGGATACGCTCTTCTGCTTGGCGTATAAAAACCGGCAAATTGGTTACAAAGGTCGTTTCATCGTTCTCTGTGTAGTCCTGAACGGCTTGTTTTAGCTGTGCATATGTAAAACTCATGTTACCACCGTCACTGTTCCAACCTGACCAAACCCTGTGGCGGGCCGAAGATTAGGGTTTTCTACTAAAGGGACGCCAACATATACATCCATTGGTTCTACTCGGTCCGGCCGAGCATTTTGCAAGGCTTCTGGGTCCACAACCTTACGGAAAGGGCCCAATTGAGGCTGTTTCGGTTCAAATTCGTCCGGTCCAACCAGCAACCCGTTCCATTCTTTACGCATAAGCACGTACCGATACCGTTGCCCGGATCGATCAGAAATAGCGTATGAATTTTTACCGGATGCAAATTTAGACATTATCCCACCCTGTAATATTCGTACTTAGGTACGACGTTGAAAGAAGACCGATCCCGGTCTTCCGTTGCGGCACGATCAAACTCTTCTTCGTAAACAGCTTTAAGCATTTGTATGCGGTTTGGGGCGCGTTTTAAGGCAATATAGTAAGCCAGACCCGCCGCCAAACAGGGGTAAAACCGAAACGGCATGTCCATTGTGTTCGTGTAAATGTCCGCATCATCCATGCGGGTAAGCGCATCGTAATAAACAACATCCGTATTATTGTCTGGAACAGGCCAGAGTTTTAAAACGGGTGTTATTTGTCGATCTAAGAAGAACTGATTAACACGCCCTTGCGTTGTTTTGTTGGGGATTGTTAAAAAGCCGTCTCGACTCAAACGTTCCAGAGAATAGTCCGTCCCATCGCGTTTAACTACAACAGACAGAATATCGATAACATCCTTGCCTAAATCGTAGTCTCCATCGCCCACGGCCATTGTTACGGTGCGCTGCTTGATAGTCCACTGATTCAAGCCCCGGTTGGCCCAGTCGGCAAGCATAAGATTTAACGACCTTTTGGCCGTTTTAAGGTCGTAACCAGTACGAACCTCTAATCCGCAACGCTCAAACGCTTCTTCAACGTAGTCCGCTACATCCAATTCAAAGTCTTTGCTTCCCGAAAGGGTCATTTACTTCTTCCTAACCATACCGCCGCCGCGCATTTTCTTAACCATGCCGCCTTTGCGCATTTTCTTAACCATACCGCCGCCGCGCATTTTCTTAACCATACCACCGCTACGCATTTTCTTCGTCTTACGAGGTTTCATCGCCATTTTTCAGTCTCCTGTAAAGTTTTTTACGTTTAGCATATATTTCGAGCGCATTATACTCGGGGTCATAAATACCATAATAACCCTTTTTGTCCAACTTGTCTGCCGATTCTTGTAGTTTAGACAGTCTCTGAACAAAAATCATAGCATATGGAGTTTCCGTTTCAGCCTCAAACTCTACGTCGTCTACAAAATCATTTTGGTCGTCGTCGGGATGAAAACCCATTAACCATATGTCTTTATCAATGAAAGCACCGGTAGCAATGAAATCATTTAAATCGTCTAAATACTCATGAAAAGCTTCCGGGGGTTTGTCGTTGGCCAAGTCAACTAAAATAGCCAAATCAAACTTATCGTCATATCGGGACACACAAGAATATAAGGATTGATAGTTCTCTTCATGCTTAAAAACAATGGCCACCTTTTCATCGGCCCACGCCTGCCGAGCGTATGGGCAAGGAGGAACGCCGTTAAAATGCGGGCTTGGAACTTCCAAAACCTCTTTTGACCAGCGCATTATTTCTGTTTTTATGGATTTTTCTAAGGTAGCCGTCATGATTGCGTCACCGAACCGCTGGTTCTTTTGCGCCTTTCGCTCATAATTGCTCCACAACCACGAGCAACGGCCGTTCCCGGTACGGATTTACCGTTAAACTTGCGTTTGGGTTTAGTAACTTCACCCCCCAAGGCCATTCGTGTCACTTTCGCCGCCTTAGTGTTTGAAACAACCTGCTTGCCCTTAGAGCCTGCTTTCTTCTTTTTACGTGCAGTTGCAGCCCGCTCAGACTTACTAAGACTTTGAGCTTTAGAGCGAGGTAAACACCGATCAGGGTTTTTTTTATCTTTAGAAGTACCGCATTTGCCCGCGATATTACCTTGGCTATCAATCCTAACCCAATCTTCATCTACCCAATCCTTTAAATCGCCCATTACTTGCCCTTCCTCTTTCCGCCCTTAGATTTTTTGGCATAGTTAGGGTCTTTACAATATTTAGAGGCGGCAAGATTGGCATATGCAGAAGGGTACGTGTCAAAAGTGCGTTGAGCCCAAGCTTTACCTTCGGGACATATTTTACTGCCTTTGCTTTTAGACGACGCTTTTTTTGACTTTTTTGAATAAGCCATGTGTTCACCCCATCAATTTACCAACAAAAGGCGCAATTAAAATCAGGACTGCCAAGCCCCAAAGCTTCAAATCAAAAGCTTTTAAAGCACTCTTGTTTTCAGACAACTTCTCTTCAATTCGTTGATACCGTAAATTGCACTCTGCTTCGTGCTTTTCTAATTTACCCAACACTTCTAGTATCTTCATCTCTTCCTTACCACGCTTTGCAAGACCAGTATCGGGCGCTAAACTTGTCTTTTGCGGTGTCACAAGAGTGTCTGGCGCGGAAACTTTTTCTGTTTTTAGGTTGATCTTTTTTGATAGCCATTTTGGGGTCCCCGAAGCGTACCAGCTTAATTTCGGACCCTTTTTTTGCAAGGACAGCACTTTTTTTTGTTTTGCCCGGGGTCCTTTTTGGTTTGTTAAATCCGGCAAAAGTTTCACCCCTATATTTTATTCGACCCGACGGGGTTTTTGTTACATCTTTTGTTGTTGCCATGATCCCTCACTTTAGTTGTAAAAGACTGTCACATTGGTGACATTCGTAAGCACCGCAAAACAACCATCCGCAAAAACCATTCCCTCGTCAGGTAGGTAAACATTGTCATCAGTGTCGTTTGCAAACGCTAACGTCAACTGGGTGGTTCCGGAATTATCTTTATTTTTCAAAACTAAGGAAGGGCTGCTGCCGCATTGGTAGTGAATAGCTTTAATTCGAGCCCGTCCGGCAAAGACCGTGCCAGAAGCAGTTAAGTAGGTGGCCTTTACATCGGACGCCATAGTAGTCTCCTTTAGCTATAAAACACCGTTACCGACGTACAGGCGGTAAAAGTGGCTATGTAAATGTCAGAAACGCGAATACCCTCATCTGGAATGTTAACGGAATGAGTGTCGGAAGCGTCTAAGTCCATATCCAAAACAGTGGTGCCGCCGTTCCCGTCTGAAATAGTCAGACGAGGTGTTCCGGTGGTTGTTTTAATTTGAACCTGACGTATACGCGCAGGACCAACACCGGCTGAACCGGTGCCTGTCAAACGTTTTGCTCTTACATCAGAACCAGCCATTTAGACCTCCTATTAAGCGAGGTTAATGTTTTGCTGATAAAGAATAGTAAAACGTACTTCACCCGCGTTTGTTGCTGCCGACGCAGTAACCGTCAAACGAATATCTGCGGTGCCCGTGTCTTCCCACGC
>Ga0180120_10000195_pt1 | contig 30947 bp, 36 predicted proteins | sample CPBDNA_3_FD_129677 | JGI IMG/M metagenome (GOLD analysis project Ga0180120, IMG submission 129677) | Freshwater to marine salinity gradient microbial communities from Chesapeake Bay, USA - CPBay_Spr_31_0.2_DNA (version 2) (version 2) | ecosystem: Environmental > Aquatic > Marine > Coastal ... | reverse complement strand
GTCTTGTCCAATTGCTACCGAGGATTGACCTTGAGTAGTTAAACCGGCCTGTACACCAATTGCTACTGCGTCAATACCTTGAGTGGTGTTACCGGCATTTTGACCAATTGCTATTGCACTACCACCTTGAGTTGTTTGACCTGCCGTGTAGCCGATGCTGATTGAAGCAATGCCCTGGTTAGTATCGCCTGCGCCAAATCCAAGTGCAATGCCATATGCACCTTGATTAGTAAAGCCTGCACTATTGCCTAATGCTATATTATTGTCGCTTGTTCTTAAACTTGATGTTTCTACTGCACCAACAATCTTATTGTTTATACCGTCTACTAGTAGTGTGCTATCATCACCAAACACACTACCTGTCACATCACCGTTTAGAGAAACAGCTGGAGCAATAGTAATACTATTGCCACCAGTTATAGATATAGTATTTCCATCTATCGAAAGTGTTTGTGCATCTGTGTTTAAATCTCTTGCGTATATTTCGTCAAAGTTATCATTAACTTTATCAAAGGCTGAACGGAGGCTTTCACCGTCTCCAGTTAATTCGCCTGTTCCTAAATTAATTGTTTGCTTTGCCATCTGTGCCGCCCTTAATGATTTAATCTTATACTGTTAACTGTGCCGTCAGTCCAATTACTAACATATGCTCTTACCCAAACATAGTTTCCAGTAAAATTATAGTTTTTAGTATTAGTTGTAACACTAGTATATTCTATAGATGTAATACTTTGGGTTGCAACTAAACCAGTAGTGTCAACACTTTGTTTACCGGAGTCTAAAACTAAAGTAAACCAGTCAGCTTCTACTGGGTTAGTTGCAAGTGTTCCTTGCATAGCTACTTTCCCAATAAACCCTGCTAGGTCTACTTGTACTGTATGGAGGCCGTCACTACGTCCGTAGTAACCGTCGCCTTTGAATTTCTCCCCAGTGATGACAGTATTTGCACTGTCTCCTGGGTGCGTATTTGCTGATAAGATGGTTTTACTATTCATACAACTATTTATCAATAGTTGTGTTGTAGACTAATTTGTCGACCCTAGCTAATTTACCAACAAACAAACTTAAGAGTTGTATAATTTTATCATCTCTTACATAGAAATACATTCCTCGAATGTAGCCGTTAGATTCTATTGCCGCTAAACAAGTATCGCCGGCTTTAGCCTTACCCGGATTGTTTCTAATCCATGCTGCTAAACCTGGATCGCACGAATACCCTAACGTAATTTTATATTCATATTTAATTTCATAGTCAACAAATATAATATTTTTATGTAGTTTAGAAATATTTTCTTTATTAGGTTCCCATAATTCTAATGCACCATTAAATTTATTGCCTAACATTTTAAGCCAAGAAATATCATGTGAATATATTTGCATACGGGGTCCAGAGACTCGTAATTTATAATCTTCTTGCTTGCAAAATTCTGCATACAAACTTTTTGCTTCAATAAATGTACTAAGCTCGATTGGCTTCTTAAGTGAATATTGTCCTTGTCTTAGCGGCTCACCTATATCATACTGCTGCTGTAGTGCAGTAAGTGCTACTTGTGCAATTCTTAGATTCTTTTCTCTAAAAATATGCACAAGAGCATTTACTACAACTAGCTTGTACGGGTATTCATCATAAAATAGTTTTACAGTTTCAAGTCTGTTCAACGACTTCATTATCATTTACCTTTAGTACAATAGCATCATCAACAATGTCAATTGTTAAATCTCCGCCATTTTTAAGTTTTCCAAATAACAGCTCTCTAGCCAATGGCATCTTGATTTCTTTATCAATAACACGCTGCAACGGACGAGCGCCCATCTTAGGATCAAATCCCTTGTCCACTAAATAATCAAGAGTTTCGTCAGTAACTTTAATTGCAACATTCTTATCCTTAACTAATTCTTTAAGTTCAACAAGGAACTTACCAACAATTTTTAACATTACCGGCTTACCAAGTTTAGCAAAAGTAACAACACCGTCTAAGCGATTACGGAACTCTGGACTAAAGAATTTCTTAAGAGCTTTGTCCTCATATGAATTATCTTCAAAGTCTGTGCCAAAGCCGATGGAGTTCTTCTCAGAATCAGCAGCGCCTAAGTTAGTAGTAAGAATTAATGTACAATTACGAGCATCAGCTTCTTTACCGTTCGATCCTGTAATCTTACCATTATCCATAATTTGTAGTAGGATTTGACTTACATCTGGGTGAGCCTTTTCAATTTCGTCAAGCAGAAGCACACAGTTTGGCGATTCTTGTAACTTAACAATTAATTGTCCTGCACTATCTTCGTGGCCGACATATCCCGGAGGTGAACCAATTAGCTTACTTACACTGTGCTTTTCTTGATATTCACTCATATCAAACCTTACAAGCTTTACACCTAAGTTACTAGCAAGTGCTTTTGCTGTTTCAGTTTTACCAGTACCTGTTGGTCCCATAAACACAAAGCTACCAATAGGCTTATCTGCTGCCTTAAGACCTGCTTGTGCAACAAGTATTTTATCAACGATACTTTCGACTGCTTTATCTTGGCCGTAAACTTGCTTTTTAATATTGTGTTCAAGATTAGCAAGATTCTCAGTTTCTTTTTCGCTTACTTGTTCTTCTGGCAAGTTAACTGCTTTAGCAAGCTCGTATTGAATTTCTGCTGCATCAACAATTTTATCACCTATAACTTCTTTTAGATTAAACCGCGAACACGCCTGATCAATTAAGTCAATTGCTTTGTCAGGTAATTTCTTATCTGACTGATATTTAATACTTAATTTAATTGCCTCGTCAAGTGCTTCGTCGGTAATAATAGTTTTGTGATAATCTTCATAGTATTTCTTAAGACCTAATAGGATATCTTTAGTTACTTCTGCACTAGGTTCGTCAACTGTTACACGCTGGAATCGACGCATCAATGCACGATCTTTTTCAAAGTACTTGCGATACTCTTCCCATGTAGTTGATGCAACTACTTTAATGTTGCCTTTACTTAATGCCGGTTTTAACATGTTAGCAAGATCGTTTGCACTATTTCCACCACCTGCGCCTGCGCCACTAATCATGTGTGCTTCGTCGATGAACATAATAGTTTTGCCTTTTTTCTTTAAGGCAGCTAGAACAAGTTTAAAGCGTTCTTCAAAGTCTCCTCGATACTTACTACCAGCAAGCATGGCACCAATGTCTAAGTTATAAACATTATATTCCTTTAAGAATTCAGGCACAGTATTCTGTTCAATATTAAATGCAAGACCTTCTGCAATAGCAGTTTTACCAACGCCTGGGTCACCGACTAGTAATACATTATTTTTATTACGACGACCAAGTGCAAGTGCAATAGCATCTAATTCTTCTGCACGACCGATCACAGGATCAATTGATTTCTTTTTAACTTCGTCATTAAGATTAGTTGTGAATGCCCGCAATGCCTTTGCAGCCGCTCCACTCATTTCTTCGTCTTCTTCGTTAGCGTCAACTTCGCTGCTCAGGTAAGTAGCAAATTTATTTTTGTCAATTCCTGCTTGATCGCAATAATATGCCGCGAGGGATTTTTTCTCGCTAATGATACTAAGCATTACATCACTTAGTTCAATATGACTGCGCCCGTTAAACAATGTTTGTGTAAATGCACGATTTAAACATCGTTCAACAGTTTGTGTTTTCTTGGGCTTATGTTTAGATGTATCAACTATAAGATCTTCGCAACCAGTTTTTAGATGATGCTCTAGATTAGATTTCATGTAATCTGGATCAGCACCAAACTCTTTAACTAGATTATAAAATGTTTCGCTACACAACATTGCGAACAGTAAGTGCTCAAGTGTAACATACTCGTGTTGCAACTTTTGAGCGTCTTTAACTGCTTTATCAAATACTAGTTGTAAATCTTTACTTGGTTCAACCATTAGTGTGTTCCTTTATTAATTTCTTTTGTTTTTTCTTTGCTATGTCTAGTTTTAGTTTTGAAATTCTGTCTGTAAATTCTATGCCTTGAAGATGATCATATTCATGTAAGAAGCACCTAGCATCTATTCCACTTAACTCTAGTATACACTCTTTGTTCGCGATGTCAAGGAATTTTACAACTATTTTATTAGGCCGTTTGATTGATAATATCAATCCTATATGACTTAAACATCCTTCCTTACTTAAATTGCTATCATCACTTACTTCAAGAATAACAGGATTAATAACAGCAAACGGCTTAGTTACTTCTGCATGTTGTGTAGGACGCATTACGAAAATTTGTGCATCTATACCTACTTGATTAGCTGCAAGCCCAATGCCATTCTTTGCCATCATTACTTGACACATCTCTCCCGACACTTGTTTAGCATCCATTGAATCAAAATCAAATGGCTTTGTAACGATATTTAAGAACTTATTCGGTGAGCTTATCAATTTCATCTTTAATTTCCTTTAATTTGTTTAATATTGTTTCGTCATGTATGTTCGGTACTACTGCTTCAACTTTAATATGTGCATTACCCGCCCGTCTTGTATTTACATTAGGAATACCTTGCCCTGTTATACTAAACACAGTACCTGACTTTGATCCTTTTGGCACAGTTATACTAAAATTCTTTCCTGTTGGTGTTACCACCTTAATTGAAGTACCTAATATTAAATCAAATACCGACACAGTATGTTTGGTAATAATATTATCACCATCCCTATTCCATTTTGCATGTGGTCGAACTTTAATGTTAAGAACTAAGTTCCCCCGCTGGATATGTGGAATACTATCATCGCCCATTCCGCCAAATCTAACACTATCATTGTGCCTAATCCCCGGTGGAACTATAGCATCTAATGTTTCTATTCTTCCGCTTTGTAATCTATATTGCAAGTTTATTGACTTTCCACTAAACACTTCTTCAAATGTCAGTGTATGCTCTATTATAACATCTCTATTGCGCTGTTGTCTACCTCTTTGATTTCCAAATCCAAACATCCCATTAAACATGTCATTGAAATCTTGAGGGCCTCTTTGATGCATATTATTTGTATTAAAGCTAGGTTGGGGATTGTCATACTGCTGTTTTTTAGCAGGATCTTTTAGTGTTTCATAAGCTTCGTTAATTTGTTTAAACTTTGTATCATCACCGCCGTTGCGATCAGGATGATTTGCCATCGCAAGTTTACGATATGCGTGTTTAATATCTTGAGAAGAAGCGTTTCTATTAACGCCTAGTGTAGAATAATAGTCCATGTAACTACTTATCGCATGGACTATTATGTTTTATTCATAATGATTATTTCTTTTTACTATATGCCTGTGCGCCAAAGAACGCAGCAACAATACCAGCAACAGCAACAAAGTATGTTGGTGCCATTGATCCTAGTGTCTTTGTGGCTTCACCTAATCCTAGTAACGATGTAACAACTACCGCAAACGGATATAGTAGTAATCCAAATAATGCAAACCAAGTCATACTTCTTTGTGCATCACGCATTGCATCTTGATCTTCTAAAGATTTGCGTCTAAACTCAAGTTCCATTTGTTTTTCTTCAGCATCAATGTGCCCATCACCGTTTATATCTGCAGGATGATAACCTGTATTTTGTACTGCAGGCGCTGGTGCTGCTGCTGCTACTACTGGTGTACTTACAGGTGCAGGAGCTGATGTTTCAATTACTGGAGCTTCCGCCGGTGCTGCACTCTTTAATTCAGTTGGCTTTTTTCTTGGCATTTTTATTTCCCTCTAGTTTTGCAAGACGAGATTCTAACTCATCTATCTTTTTAGTTACATGTGGGTATTTTTTACGCCAAGCGTCTGTTGGCTGCTCGAACCATGTCAATCCCCATCTTACAACTAAGAAGTCTAAGAATTGATCTAGTTTAGCATAGCACCAAAGCCCTGCTCTTGTATCTTTAAAATAAGCTAGAAATGCAGCGCCAGCTAGTGCGCCAAGTATACTTGTGTATATCCACAAAGTATCGCCCGTTAGTCGTTCAATTAAATCCCACATAGTAAACCCTCTCTTTTACTATGTGTATTTATTAATCTAGTGGAGGAGTTTCTGGCTTAACAGCTTCTTCGTAATAAACAATGATTTGTTTTTGCTGTTCAATAAAACGCTTTAGTTCTGCAAAGTTTAAACTAAGGTTTTCATAGTCCTTAACTGAGATAGCAATATATGCAAGTTCGCCATTCTTTGCTGTAAACTTTTCAACAAACTCGTCATAGTTTTCTGCTGTAACAACATAGATCTTTACGTCATTGATTTGCGCACCCTTGGGACGAGCTACAATCGGTACAGTCGTTTTTACAGTATTAGTTACTGTTACTATCTGTGGTTCCTGCCTCAGGCTGCTGCACCCCATTAGGGTCAGTAATGCCGCGGAGATCATTCCATAAGCTATCAGTCGCATTTTGCATCCTATTTTCAATCAACCCTGGCCGCTTTTGTGCTAAGGCTGTTAAGTTGTGTTTTTGCAGAGTAGCACGAAGTTGGTCTCCGTAGCTTTCTGCCTTTTGTAGTTCTTGTTGTAGTTGAACATTTAGTTCGGCGTTACGGACTGCATCTCTGCGCATAGTCGAAATAGACTCTTCACTTATAGCTACTGCTGTTTCTAACTTTGCATTATTTGCATTTAAGATTGCAATTCGTTCTTGTGTATCATTATAATACCAATAAAAAACGCCACACAGGACTAACATCATCGCTGCTGAAACAAATGCTAGTTTTAATCCCATATTATTCTCCGAACATCATAGCAAGACTTTTTGGACCCATAATACCATCTGGTGTTAGATCATTTTCTTCTTGCCAGGCCTTAATATGTGCTTCAGTTCCTTTACCAAAGATACCATCAGCACCAATTTCTAATTCTTCTTGTACTGCTTTAACAGTTGGTCCTCTTGAGCCTACACGAATAGTTTCATATACTATCTTGCCAGGCTCCCAATGTCCGCCCATTACTTCCATTGCATGTTCGTAATGTTTCTTACGATCTTCTAATCCAATGTATCCACCGTTAATGCGTTTTGTTGCACCTTTGATGTCACGGCTATCACAATACTTGTTTAAGTTGTTTGTATCCCAAAACCAACATGCTGAGTCTAGTGCGCCTTTTTTAGTGCGTACATAGTCTACTGCTTCTTCTGGGGTGATTTCCATTTCTTTTGCGAATTCTGTATAGTTGTAACGGCCTGTAAGTTGCAGAATGCCGCCGCCCCTAAATCTCCAGCCATCACCACTGTCGGTATCACCGTTGTCCATTCTGTTTGCGTAAATAACATTCGCAATTTTACGAGGTTGTCTGTGATAAGGTTGTGCATCTCTACCTGCTCTCTTAAAATATTTGCCAAACAAGGCATCAAGTGCTTTTGCACTGTAGTTTAGATTTTCTGACAGTACTTTAAAGTTAGCTGATTCATGTCCACACTGTGCAATAAACATTGCAACTCGTTCTGGTGTGTTCATCTCCCATAATGGAAGTATTTCACACATTGCATCGTACCAATCTTCTGCTTCTTCGTTTCCACGAAGCATTTCAATCACCATTTCTTCGGTAAAGTCGAATTCAAAATCTTCTGCTGACATGTTTTATCCTTTATAATATGATTCGTTTTAGTACTAAAGTGCTCTCTTTATTTTCAAATACAAATTTATCTCCGTATTTGCAAATATTGTAATCTCCGATATACTTAGTAAGAAATAGTATCTCTGGGTAGGAATCTAATACATCCATTGATTCGTTAATGCGGTTAACTGTTTTTAATGTTTCGCCAAAGTCTATAAATTCAAATACTAGGTTATCGGCATATGATTTCTTAATAGTTAGAATATTATCTTCCATAACAATCTCATCTAAAAAACTATTATTAAAGAAATTTTTGTAATTGTTTAAGTTGCTTTCTGATACAGTAATACCATAGTTATCAGGGTCTAATGGAACTTCTCTATCTAAATTATCCAGTGTAGCATTAAAGCTCTTAAATCCTTTGTAATAACGGAATTTTATATTTTCGAGATCAGCTAGCTTTGTAACTCCGTCAATGATTTCCATAATATTTTTATTGCCGTCTTTGTCTCTTTCGAGTTCTACAAATACTCTATAGGTCCCGTCATCTTGCTCGCCTGCTGTAACATCAGCATCAAGAATAAAACTGTAGCCGCCCTCTAAGAATCTAACTAGATCATCAGCAGGATCCTTGCTATTAACAGTAAAGCTAAGTGTAATGATATTTTTATCGTCACCCATTTTAGATGCATATTCATCAATTTCAAAAATATGATATACTAAATCTTTTAAATCACTTTTCCGTAGTCCCATTATACTGCCGCTCCTGCTGGGTCCATCATTGGATCTGCCGCTACATTGTCAGCTGCTTGTGGTGTCTCTTGCGCAGTAATGTTATCTAATTCTTCTACTTTATTATATCCGCCGTATATGTCAGCAATTAATTTCTTTGGCATTTGAATTTTAACAATCCAAATAGCATGCCGATCTAATTTGCCTTTTTTGCTTTCTGGCCGAATATCTTCTGGCTTGCGAATTTTACGGGGTTTAATAACATAGTCCTTACCCATAAATACTTTGCAATCATAATCAAGTAAACGCTGGCCACCCATTGGATCTGGCATCTTATTGCGATCCCACATAAAACTACATGTAACCCAATGCCGATCAATAATTGGCCCTTCGGCTAGCTCTCCATCTTGCCAATTAGCATAGACGTAGATGTCCAATTCGTCTAAGACTCTTTCAAAATCTTTTAGTACTTGAAAAGAAGTATTACTGTCGTAAATGCCTTCAATATTTTTTACAATGTCATAGATATCTTGCATGGGTTATCCTAAGTTTCTTTACATACTTATTTATCGCATAATGAGAGTTATAAACTATTTTATCTATTTAATACCTTTGCTAAATACTTTTGTAGGGCAGAAGCTTTACTAAAAAGCATACTGTTTTACGCCATTTCACCGTAGGAGGAAACTTAATGGGTGCAAAGCGAAAAACTGCTGAAAAGCGTAATTCAAAACGAGGCTACGATAATGTAGTTGATATTAAACCATTCCAAAAAAAGCAAAAACAAGTAGATATACTTCCAAGAAACAGAAATCAAGAATCATATGTATTATCACTGTTAGACCTAACGAAAGATATAGTCTTTGGCATTGGGCCGGCAGGTACAGGCAAAACGTTGTTAGCTGTTCAAGTGGCTGTAAAGCTATTCAAAGAAGGTACAATTGATAAAATCATTGTTACGAGACCCGCAGTTTCGGTTGATGAGGATTTAGGATTTTTACCAGGTACATTAGAAGAAAAAATGGCACCATGGACGAGACCTATATTTGATGTGTTAAAAGAATATTTTAATGCTGCTGAGATTACAGGAATGATTGCAGAAGGTATTATTGAAATATCACCATTAGCATATATGCGTGGTAGAACATTTAAAAAATCATATATTCTAGCAGATGAAATGCAAAACGCAACACCAAACCAAATGAAAATGTTACTAACTCGACTAGGCGAAGGTAGTATGATGGCTGTTACTGGCGATCTTAACCAAGCAGATAGACTAAAAGATAATGGGTTAATTGACTTTACAAATCTACTAGAAGATAGCAATCAATCGTGCTTAGATGTAGTTCGATTTGGCCAAGGTGACATCGAGCGTCATGCTGCTGTTAAAGCAGTACTACAAGTGTATGGAGACGAATAACTATAAATTAGAACAGGGGCTTAGTGTCCCTGTTCGCTCTTTAGTAACACTAAAAGATATTCATTCTTAGTATAAATTAACGGCCAACTAAATCCTTTGATAGGCGGCCGTCCAGTATCATCATATAATATATGTATAATATGATATTTTGTCAACCATATACGTTTTTTATTAAAAGTACTACGAGTAGGCCACCAAGCAAACTTTTCTTCGTGGCGTTCTTGATCTGGCAACTTGTTACCGTAGTAACCGTGTCCCATCATACTGCCATTGGTGCTTTAATACTAAGCATTGGATCATAGTCTAAGAGCGTGTATGCGCTTGTCTTAGTAGCTAGTAGCTCGTCGAGTGTTGTAAACTTGGGCATTAATAATGTAGGGCCTTTTCGCGGTGTACGTTCTAGTTGTTCTTTAACTTGGTCCATATGATTGCTGTAGATATGACAGTCGCCACCTGTCCATACAAAGTCTCCTACTTCTAGATTACAAATCTGTGCTAACACATGTGTTAGTAAACTATAGCTTGCAATATTAAACGGAACCCCTAAGAACATGTCGGCACTACGTTGGTATAGCTGACAACTTAGTTTACCATTTATAACTCTAAATTGTGACATAGTATGGCACGGCGGTAGTGCCATGTCCGGAACTTCAGCAACATTCCACGCACTTAATATAATGCGTCTGCTGTCTAGATCATTTTTAAGCTGATCAATAATAGTTTCAATTTGATCAAATCCTCCCCAATGTCGCCATTGAGATCCGTATACTGGTCCTAAGAATTTATGCTCGTCATCATTCCGATAGCCTAATGCTACTCCCTGTGCATCGGCATTAGCAGTCCAAATAGTATTCTTGTCTGTAAGTTCACTGCGATCTTTTTCAAACAATATTTCAGCAAGCCTGCGTTCGTCTGTGCCACCTTCTAAGAACCACAGTAGTTCGCTTACAACGCTCTTCCACGCCAGTCGCTTAGTAGTTACTGCCGGAAAGCTATCCTGTAAGCTAAATCGCATTTGATGTCCAAATACTGTACGAGTGCCAACACCTGTACGGTCGCTTACATCTTCACCGTTGTCTAAAATATATTGTAGAGCATCTAAATATTGTTTCATGTTTTTCGTTTCTTCCAAATTTCAAAAGTAACTGCTTCGTGTTCTTCAGTCCAAGTCCGTTCAAATAGTGATTCAATTTTCTTTAATGGTAAAAATGTATCACATGCATATGCACCCGGAATACGACTTAGATAGAACTCGTCAATAACACCTAGTGTTTGTTCGATAATATTAGGACCGCCGATAACCCAAGTAGTAACACCTTCATTAATATAGTTAATATGTTCTACTTCACTGTTTAGGTCACCACTAATATACATGTCCGCGCCTGGATAGTCATCTTTGCGTGTGGTTACAAGTACATTTGTACGCTTAGGCAACGGTCGCGGCATATCAGGATCTTCCCAAGTAGTAGATCCCATTACAACAATATCATTTACTGTATTACTTTTAAACCATTTAAGGTCTGTGCTGTTATGCGGCCAAGGTAGTGTGCCATTTTTACTTACGCCGCCGTAGTCGTCACATGCTAGTATTGCTTTAATCATTTAATCGCCCTTTCCGGGGGTCTCACTCATAAGTCCGCTATCGTACTTATTAGGAACACCTGCCCACTCAGCTGCATCCGAAGGCACATCTTCAGAACGCATTTGAGTAATTACAGGCCAAATCAAACTATACTTCATATTAATGTCATGCCACTTCTGTGCTTCTTCATCAGTATCAAACCCGGTGTCTGGTAAAATTGCATCTACTGGACACTCTGGTTCACACACGCCGCAGTCAATACATTCATCAGGATTAATTACTAAAAAGTTTTCACCTTCGTAAAAACAGTCTACTGGACACACCTCAACACAATCCATATGCTTACATTTAATGCAATCATCAGTTACTAAGTAAGTCATTACAGTCGCCCTAGTCTAATTAGCGTTGCTGCCAAGTTAATCTCCGGGTCTGCTACCAACGCATGATCTACCAGCCCTTGTTTAATAATTAGCACAGCTGAGTCTTGTTGTTCTTCATTTCCGAACAGCTCGATATTGTCATACAACCAACGATAGATTTCGTCCATCTCTTCTGGCAACACTTGCGAGCAAATAAGTTTACGGGCTTCTGTAATCTTACCTGCCTTAAACAAGTCAACCATCTTTAATTTATAATCATCTGTGTTAGCATCTGCGTTCTTGCTAACTAGAGTACCTGTTTGTGCTTCTAGTTGCACTGTGTTAATGCATTTACGCAAGTCTGGGTAGTATGCCTTAACATATGTATCTAAGGTGTCTAATTCAAACTGTACACCTTCTGTAATGAGGATCTCTGCCATCCGTGCTGTAAACTCTACCTGATCAATCTTCGCAATGTGCATGTGCTGACAGCGACTGTGTATGGCTGGCATAATCTTGTTGGGATAGTTACAGGTTAGAATAAAGCGCACACTATGGCTGTAGTCTTCCATTAAGTTGCGCAATGCAGGCTGCACACTATTAATGTTCATATAATCAGCTTCGTCAATAAGCACAACCTTAAAGTCACCAAACGGCATAGTTTGACAGAATGTAATAAGTTTGTCAACCCATTCAATCTTACGGGCTTCCTTAGATCCGTTAGCAATCATAACATCAGTGTCTTGCACGTCTAGTTGATTAATAAGAATCTTAGCAATAGTAGTTTTACCTAATCCAGCACTACCACTTAGTAGAATGTGCGGAATACTTCCACTATCGATCCAGCCTTTAATTTGCTCTCGCTGACTTTCGTCACGGAACACATATCCATCTATTGTGTTAGGACGATATTGCTCTACCCATAATTGCTTCATTTAATTAATGTACTCCATATCTTTAGTTTATTTCGTTTATAGTTAATTCTAACACGCAGCTCGTCATCTGTCAAGAGGCCATGTTCTACCATTAGTTCAATCATGCACAATACATCGCCTGCTTCTTCTAGCAGTTTTAAACGCTGTTCTTCTGTAGATTCTTCGATTGTACTAAACTTGCGCATCATCTTTGAACAGCGTTGTGTTAGTTCACCGCACTCTTCCATTGTAACGCACATTAACTGTTGTAGTGTGTTTATAGGACTATCTTTCATATTCTTGTCTATACCTCCAGTTACAATATGCTTCCCAACCGTATTCGTACATAGCATATGCAACAATAAACCCAATCCAAGGAATACTAAATGCAGCGGTCATTATTATATCTGCCGCTAAAAGTGCTGCTGGATAATCATACCAGCGTATCATTCTTTGCCTTCTTCGGCTTTCTTATTTCGTTTTCCATAAAAGCTATGTTTAAATTCGAGATTTTCTGTGCGTTCACCTGGAGCAATTTTTTTAATTTCGCCACCTTTATCTAGAAATTCTTGTATTTCTTTTGAATATATTTCTTGGTCTTTAGGTTCTGGTTTCATTGTCATCGTTTAAGTCCTAATTCGTTGTATGCAATTTGTATTGCTTTTGATTGAAAGTAAGCATCTGCTAATGCATTGTGCAAATTATTTTGCATTGCTTTTCGTGGATCTTTTTGACAACATCCAAATAGTGTTCTTGAGTCTCGTATAATCCAAAAGTTCCACGGAATGTGCATATCAGCTTTACGGAACATATCTTCTAATATTGTATAATCAAAACCATAACCTTGACCCCATAGTGTGTCAACACCTACAACCCATTTACTAATTTGTCGTAATGCTTCTTCTACGCTAACAGCACCAGTTTGATCAAATGCTTCTTCCATAATAGCAGGATCTTGTTTACCCCACCATTCGATAGTGTCATCACTAGCTGTGCGTCCTAGGGCATCTTGTTCATCAATATTAATTTTAAGATACAGTTCTGAATGAGGTTCACTTGCATCAAGTGGATTAAATTTAACTGCGCCCAATGATAGAACAGTTGCGCTTGGACTAGTATCAATAGTCTCTAGATCGATTGTGCCGTGTGTTGCCAAAAGAAAACTCCTTAATTATTATATACATTATAGCATATACTAACTAAGGAGTCAAGTAGTTTTTAAATTATTTACTTAATAAACAAACTGTGCTAGTTCAGGAGCCTTCCAGCCTTCTGGCTTCAACACCTTGCCGTCTTCACGCTTGCGTACTTTGCCTGTCTCTGCATCAATCTTTGCAAAGTTAGTGTTCATCACTTCTTTCCAGGCTGCTTCTCCGTCCCATCCTGCTGCACGGATAGCACCTACAGTAACGACTAGGATATCAATTAGAGCATCGAGTTGTTCTACCGTGTCATCTGCGTCTACTGCGTCTACTAGTTCACTGTATTCTTCGTCAATGAGACTAAGATACATTTTGTAGTTTTCAGGGCTTGCTGGCTGATCACATGCTGTTCCGAATGTTTCAATGTCTTTAAATACGTTTGTCATTGTGCTAACGCTCCTGATGAATTTACAAATGAACTTGGATCTACAGTAGCATGTTCGCCATCTGAGTATTCTGCTCCGATATAAATATCATTCGGCTTTTCTTCCGAGTAACCAATTATACTATCGGTTTCTACCATACGAAGCTCGATCTCTCCTTCCGGAGTATCTATTGTCATTGCGCGAGTCCATCGACCATGTTCTACAAGAATCCAATGTCCAACTTCAAACACTTCTTTGTTCTGTGGACCTTTAGAATAAACTTTAGCCCAACGCGGATAAATTCCTCGTGTAGTGCCATCATCATCTTTAATGATAAGACCGCCTTTAGTTTTTTGTTCTCCAAAAAACATATCTGTCACAAGTGTTCGATCCCCTACTGCTCTCGGTGTGCCTTTAATTGTGTTTAAGTTTAACGCCATTTATTAGTTACCTTTTTGTACAAAATTTCCGTCATCATCTTCTTCCCACTCAGCTACTTCGTCTGCCCTGGGTTGATTTTTTGCTACAGGTTGTTCTTCTCTTACCCCTGGATTAGATTGGTAATAATCTTTAAGCAATTCTTCTTTTTTACGAACAATTTTCCCACCAGCACCTAGTTCATCGCCTCGTGCATTTACACGTGCATTGCCTACTGCCGGAGTTAGTTCATTTCTTTGGCGAAGCATATCCATATCAACTGCTTTACCGTTTGCACTTCTATGGACTTTGCGCCCAGGTTCTTTCATTGCCATGTTAATAGCCTCCTATTAGTTATATACTTACTTATCTCAAGAACTCGGTCCAGTCTAGGTCAAACTGGATTGAATCGATTCTGTGTACGCCTATTAAGTATAGCACATATGATGCTACACTTGATCCTCTACCTACGCCCCATACAATGTTATTCTCACGCATAAAGTCTACAAGATAGATCATATATTGTAGTAAAGGAACTAGTCCTCGTTCATTGAACGCTGTAAGTTCTTCTTCTACTCGCTGTCGCTGTGCATCAGTTGTACAACGATCTAAAACATGTGCAGACACACTGAGTTCTTTATATTCATCTGGCATAAACCATTCACTCTGTAACGCACCGTCAAAAGTCTTTTCGTCTACATCTAAGGGAATATACTGTTTAAGTTCTGGTAGACATTGTTCACGCATTGCTTGATTAAACTTGTCTATGTTATCACTAGGATCACATAGCACAACATGACATTTGTCAACATGACCGGTATAGATCATATCAACTAAGTCTTTATTTGTAAATCGTGGGATACCAAGATCGTCTGTTTTTATAAGCATATACTTATTTTAACTTACATTGATGAGATTGTCAAGTCCTTTTTCGTCATTTTGTTGACGTTGGTATGATATAGCTCGACGAGACTGCAATTCTGCTTGATACATATTTAGTACCGCAGATATTTGTTCTTGTACTTGAGGATTATGTGTCATGAAGTATTTACGCTGAAGTTCAATAGATTTTGACTCGACTTCGGCGTCAGATAGTTGATTAAAATTATCTACTAAGGGATTGAACATTAATCAAATGTTCCGTGGTCTAGTGCAAATACAGTAACACCGCCGTTAATTGTCCAAAAGTCAACTATGGTCGGATTAGTTTGTGAAGCTACTACAGTTGTTCCGGTAAATGCTCCTGCACCCTTAAAACTGCCACCACCTTGACTTGCCCAAGTAATCGTTCTTGAAGTTCCGTCACTAGTAAGTTGTAAACGAATTCTTCCCATAACGCCACTCTCTGGCCAGTCTCCAAGAGTAAGAGAAATATCTGCTCCTGCTTGTACGGTTTGATAATGTCCGTCTGCCCAACTAATAGGTGCAGAAACTATTAAGTTACCATTTGCATTAACAGTTTCGGTGTTCTTTTTAAGTTCAGCTTCACTTATTACACTGCCATTAAAGTCGTTGTCTGCATTTAATTTAGCTGTGTCTTCCTGTAGTGTTGTGATTTCCGATTTTGCAGTCCCTAAAGCTAATTCAGTTATGTTAAAATTTGTACGAAATCCTTGACTGTCATTATCTTTTCCTGCTTCTGGGAAAGTAGCGTCATATCCTATTGTACTAATTGTACTTGCCATGTTTTATATCTCCTGTATCATATTTATGCTTATTAAGCGTTAACCCCGTAATTTGCGAATAGTATATACTGTTCTTGCGAATTACCTTCTGCATTGTCTATTAAGTATCTATCAATATCTAATTCATATTGACTAAAGTCTATTTTAAGAAAATCAATAGTATTTGCAATTATCTTTGCTGTACCTGGTTTACAGTAACATAACGGAATGGCATTAACAAATCCTAATTCAGTTACTGTATCTTCTTGTGCTGATCTCATCCATAGTGGTAAAAAGTTCTTTTCTGTTTTGCCTATATCTTTAATAGCATCACGCATATGTGTCATATTTGATATGTAGCGTGTTGTGTCATTTTCACCGTCAACTGATAAAGCATCACTATCTATTGTGATTACATTAGTAGGAGTTGCTCTATATTTGTTACTTTCAATTACTCCTGGAGTAAATGGAACACTCACAGAATACCCTTCTCTATTAATAGTCTCTAATAAACTAGTTACTGGTATACTATATATTTCGTCTCTGCCGTTAATATTTAAACGATCTATCCATTTTATTTTGAGATCGCCTTGACTACGAGTTGATATAATAAGTTCAGAAAACTGACCCGGATATGTATCTTCAGTAGAAGTATACCTCGAACTGTTAACTAGAACTTTAGAAGGATTCTTAATTTTAATTTGATTAGCAACTTTTTTGTTTTTCATAGTTGACTGTTTTGGATCAATTACTTCTAGGTAAACTACTTCATATACTATATCTCGTGTTCCCGGAGTCATTGCTACTGCTGTTTTAACTTTACCAATGTTAAGGTTACGCCTTTTGTGATTCTTTGCTGCTGCAGAAACAAAATATTCAACTGCTTTTGCTTCGATACCGGAATACGCAAGAATTTTAATTCTAGGTTGTGCTCCAAAGTTTGGGTCGTTTGGCCTATACAAGTATTCTGGTAAGAATATTTCCGCGTTGTTTACAAAATTTATAAACGAATTTCGTTGGGTTTGCGAAAGCATTGGTTGTAAGAATACATTACTATATTGCTTGTTATCGGGATCTGATAAACTAATTGTAAATGTTCTTTCAATTGCACTGAAACCAAATTGGTCTTGTGCTTTAATTTTAAAAGTATATGTACGATCAAGTTTGGTAGTGTTTCCGTCTAACTGCATTTGCTGACTATCAAATACTGTTAACCCTAGTTGAGTATCAGTACCAAAACTATTTACTTTACCAATTAATTCGCCTGTAAGCGAAAGAGTTATTCCAGGCGGCAACACTCCGCTAGACTGTGTATAAATTAAATTAGCATTTGGCACAGTAGTAGTTGCTCTAACATTAAGTGTACTGATATAATTAGCACTAAACGAACCTAAATTGTTTGGAGTAATCCAAGCAATAGTTGAATCTACTTCTCCTAGTAATTTTATTACAAATGTTTTCTTACTAACTGCTTCTTCAGTATCTGCAATTTTAATTGTACCAAAGTTAATACTGGTACCTTTGATAAACCGAGTAAGTAATGCTTTGTTTAAAGTTAATACATCATAATCAACACTGCTAGTATTAATTCCAGTAACAATATATGTATTTCCTGCTACTGTAAATTCCTTGCCAACTGCATATTCAGAATATAAATCAAACTTACTAACTTTAATTTGTGCTACTCCTGCATTTGCACCTTCGTACATATACTCAATTAGTTGAACACTGTCAACATCAAACCCTATGCGCTGTGCAGCAATTGTAAATTTATATTCTTTTGTTACAGCTGGTTGATACGGAACTCTTCCAGCAATTTCTCCTGTAGTTGTGTCAAGTTCTAGACCAGGTGGCAATGTACTTTGACTACCGTCATCATTTAATGAAGTTTTGTAATAACTTACAGCACCAGATAGTGAATTAGCATCTATAATATCAAGTACAAGAGTAACATAATTATTAGCCCGTCTGTATCCAAAGTCTCTAGGAGTTACCCATATAGGAACTCTAATATGAGTGTTATCTGCACTAAACACTCCACTACTAATTTTCATTATTGTAGTGTCGGATCTAAAGAAGTCATCGCCCACAATGTATAATTTAAATGTTCGGCTCGATACAGTATCTCCGTCACTTACACTAACTACAAATTCGTAATACCTATTAAGTTTCTTAGGTGAGCGTGTTGGTATATTTAGATCATAAATTGTTGTATCGTAAAAGAAACTATCAAACCCATTAGAACTTGGCACACTAAAGTCGTATGCTGAAGTAGATCCTGCATCATAACCAGCAGCATCGTATTGTCCGCTGCCTACCGCTTTTTGTATTGCTAAAATAGGATCAACTACTCCAACTAGTCTACCATCAGTTGTCAACTTTATGCCTGGCGGCAATGTTCCACCATTACTTGGAATAAAGTATTGTAGTGTTTGTCCTGCTGCTGTGTCAGTGTCGATAACTTCTAGTTGAAAGTCAATCGGAGCACTATCTAAGACATAGTATGTTCCGTTGTTGCCCGCTGCTAATAAATCTGCAGGCGTTTGCCATTGTGGCTCATCGGCACCTTGTACTGTTATTTTAAAAGTTTTGTCACTGATTTGCGAATTTAGTGTTGCCCTAAGTACAAATGTACTAATTGTCTCTCGTGAAACTTCAATCGGTGTTCCGGCAATTGTATTGTTTATTAACCGCAATCCACTTGGAAAACTACCGCTTATTAATTTAACAGATGCAGTTGGTTCTAAAAGTGGTAATGTTATTGGTGCGACTGTAACCTGTTCTTGCAGAGTACCAAGGCTATCACCGTTATTGCTTGTCCAAAAGTTTGCCATATCTATTCCCTATATAGCATATTTATCGAAAATTTATATCGAACCGTAGTCTGATTTTAAACTGCTAGGTGCAGTAATTGAACCATAATCAATTGTGGTGGCCCTAAATAATAAATCTATACTCGAAGTTATATTATCTGATAGCAGCCCATAATCTGCACTAGTAACAATTTCATTAAGTTCACCAACGTTAACTCCGTCAACTCTTCCTGTAAGTGGACCATAGTACATACCAGCTGTTATTGTTGTTGCAAATAGTGATCCTATATTATTAATATTAAATGTATTAGCATCAAGTGCAGCACCTAGTGCCGGATTAGTATCTAGCGAAACTAGGTCAGTTGTATCAAGTGCTACATTAATATTATTTCCAGATAACGATGTAGTAATGTTCTGCCCGCCATTAACGCCAAACTGTCTACCTGCGCCAGATAGACTAAGCGTATCGCCATCTGTCCTAACAGTAATACTACCATTATTTGTAATAGTAATACTTGTCCCGTCGGTAGCAAGTGACATATTGTCCCCTGCTACTAAGCTTTTAAAGCTAAGTTCAGAACCTTGCTTAGTATAAAATATTCCTGTACCTGTACCTAAGTTAGTTGCAGTATTCTGCGCCACAACTCTTAAATCAAGTTCGTCAAAATTATTGTTAACTTTTACAAACGCTTGTCTTAGGTCATCACCTGTTCCGTCGTTTGCTATGTTGCCTACATTTATTCTAGTTATTGCCATTTTACTTTCCTAAGTTATTATCCTAATACGCCAGCAGCGCCTGCTGTTCTCATCCAGCCAAGTGATGTATAAATTAATGTTATTGACTCGCCAACTGCATCAAATGTTAATGTTGTACCACCTTGCACAGTAGTTGGAATGACTGTTCCGGTGCCGCCGCTGACATCTATTGCTAATATTATTTTTATTTGTCCTAGTACACCATCGGCCAATGTGTATGCATCCGTACCAGTTGTTGTAATTTCAGTTATAAGTGATATTACATCAATTGCGCCAGGGCCTGATAGTTGTTGTACTGTTGTAACTACAACTGTTGAATCAACGCCGATGTCTCCTGTTGCTGATAATGTAACTGGTGCTGTTGCACTTACAGCAAATGTTCCGCCCGCGTCAGGTAAAATAATATCTCTATCTGCGGTTACTACAGTTGCCTGTACTTTAACTTCAAAGTCATCCGGGTCTGTGCCTTCAAATATTAATTTAGTTCCTTGACTAATCCAAATATTGTCTGTTGGATATAATGCAATATTTGCTGGCGCTTGAATCTCCAAATCTCCAGTGGATGCACTAATAGTACCATCTACATTGAGATTTCCTGCAAAGTACGCATCTTTAAATCGTACTGCGTTACTACCTAAGTCCCAAAGGTTATGTTGATTGGCATTAGGACTAACATTGCCTCTAATAGTTCCGTCTAAGTTTACTGCTGCTAATATACTGTCAATCATTACAGTTGAATCGTCTGCAAATACACTGCCAACTAAATCGCCTGTATTGTTAACATCTATTGTAATAGCACCGCCGGCTAAATCTGCTGCTGTTAAATACCCTGCATTATTAAACAATGTACTAATATTTGCGCCAGGCTGCAATGCTGTTCCTGCTAGTGCTCCTTGCACCGATGTTGCACCATCAGTGATATTATACCCTGCTAGTGTTGTTGGAGTTGTTGTTAAGTCAGAAAATGCAACAGTTGATATGTAGCCTGCGTTATTAGTTAATATACTAATATTACTTCCAGGCACTATAAAGTTTAAATTATTATTAAAATCACTTAACTGCGTAGGTTTGCCTACTACATCACTCCAGGCACCTGTTACTGCAAGACTAGCAAGTTCTGTGCCGCCCTTCATAATACTTGCAGCACTTAGTACTCCGCCAGCAATAGTACCACTTGCAGTAACATCAGTTACGCCTATAATACTGTTACCTGTAAGTTGTAGAGCATCTCCGCTTGGAAGTTCTTTAATTTTATTTCCGTCAGTTGTATCAACTATTAGTGGATATCTATTTGCCATTTTTGTCCTCGCTCAGTGTATTTATTTGCTTTTTCATTTATACTCTACCTACTACTGCTTCGACCGTTCCGCGTTCGCTATCTGTCTTGATTGCAATTGCTTTACCAATTACACTACCAACTTTTGGATCGTTATCAACAACTGCATACCCCGGTATTGAACTAGCAACTAGCATATCGCCTTTAGCAACTGGACCAATAACATTTACTGGAACTTTACCTTGTAGTGCAACTAGTGTTTGTATGCCCGGACAATTAGCGTTCATTGTGTATGCACTTTGATCACTTACTACACCAGCAATGCGTCTTGTTTTGTGCTCTGTACTAATAGTAACATCTTTGTCACCACCAAACACAACAACTGTACCAACAGTATATTCAGTATCACCTTCGTAGTACTCAGCTAAGTCAGCGTAAGTTGCCTGCATACGGGAACCAGTTGTTAAACTCCAGTTACCTGTAATACTACCTGCTGTTGATGATGCACCAGTTGATATACTAGTAGTCAACATGCTAGCAGTAATTGTACCAGCACTAAAGTTACCACTTGCATTTCGTAATACAATTGTATTAGCAGTGTTTGCTGTTGCTGCTGTAATTGTAGCTGAGTTCGCCTGGCTTGTAATGTTACTTGCAGTACCATTTACATTACCTACAACATTCCCTGTAAATCCAACATTGCTTATTTTACCTTGTACAGCACCTTCTGTAACAAATGTAATAACGTCTGCACCACCTGCAGCAAACCCAGTTCCGCTACCAATCCCAATACCAGTACTGTCAGCGTCTTTTTCGCCCGGGGCTTCTATGAATGATGTGTATAACCATCGTGATGCAATTGCACTAGTTTCTTCTGTACTGCCGGCGCCGCCGACACTACCGTAGTCACTGTTGGCATGGAAAATACTTTCAGTAGGATCTACTGCTATGTCACCAACTTTAATATTACCGCCTGTGTTTATTTGTGGCTTACTTGCTCCGCTTGCTGTTAAGATTGTACCTTGGCCAGGTGTCTTAAATGATAGTGTACCTGATGTTTCAGCTAATATTTCATATGAGCTATTACCGCCGATAATTAGTGAAGCTGCCTGTAGTGATCCAGAAGCAGTTCGTTTAGCAATTGAGTTATTAGTACTATCTATTGCAACTGGAGTAGTTCCGTAAACGCCTGCTGCTGTTTTAATCATTGCACTGCCGTTTGTTGCTGCTAAAGAAGTAAAGTCACCATCAGCAACGCCGCCGCCTTCGTCGATTATTGTACTAAATGCTACTGCGCTAGAATTACCTGCTCCAGTTGCACTTCTACCAATAACAGTATCAGTTGCTAGTGTTGGCAAATCTGCAAAATCAACATCATTTGCCTTTAGTGTAACCCAGCCATCTGTTATAGTAAAGTCGCCACTATCAAAACTTGCTAGACCTAAGTCAGCCTGTGCAATTCCTGTAGCATCTGCTCTAGTAGTAGCAGCAGTCATTGCAAGTTTGCTTTGGGCAATTGCCGCTGTGTCATTTACATCAGCATTAATAATAGCTTGTGATTCAATCTGCAAGTTAACTTGTGTATTTGTTGAATCTCGTGATACAGTAATGTTGATATCACTTGTAGTTGATTCAACAGCGTTAGTAAATTCATCTATTGGGTTTTCTAATACTACTGCTGTAGTAGACCCTGGCGACCCAACAACTCCGTTATCAATTGGACTTGCTGTTGTGCTAAAATCACCTACTGTTGTTAGTGTGTAAGAAATAATTCTAATATTTTGATTCAATACTTGGTCAAATCGCGATTCTAATGCGACAACTGTACCTTGTGCTGTGCCATCAGTAATAGTTCCACCTTCTACAAATAGGCCTGGCGTTTCAGGTTGTACCACTAATCTCCGTAAGCCAGTAGGAACAAGCAATTGTTTTGCTTTATTAGCAGGATCAACATCATGTATTGTAATGTTTCTTAAATCATCAAGTTCGTCATATGCTGTTGTAGCTTGCACAACATAATCTTTTGTTGCTGCATCATTATCATCAGTAGGATCGAGCAAGTTTTTAATCTGCTTACTATTAGCATTTAAGTTAGCTTCTAGTGGAGTAGATCCGTCTAGTGCCACAAAACCTGGTGCAGTTCTACTAGTTCCGGTCAGTTGCGCACTGCCATTATGTCCTAGTCTACGACTTACGTAGTTAGCAACAGCTTTCTCAGTAGGCACTGCTGTATCTGACAAATCAGTAAACAATTCATCATTGGAGAACTCTTCAATTGTAACACCTTCTTTAAAGCCTAATGAAGCTGCTCTTGAAATACCAACATCTCCCGCAAAAGTAATACTACCTGTTGATTGGTCTACAACAAAATACTTACCAACTCTAAAGAAGCCGTCATTGTCTGAACTAATAAAGAATACTCTGCCTTTTCGTCTTTCCCAAACTTGCGATGAAGTAGCAGTGTTTGCGCTCGAATATGCTTGTGCCTTTGCAGCAGCGCCACCGATTGGTTTACCTAACAATACGTTAGGGTAGTTTGAAGTATTAAATCCACCTGTGCCAATTTCAGTAAAGTCATGTCCTGTCGCTCTAAGTAGTGATATAGCAACTGTAATTTCAGCAGTAGATCCTGCTGGCAATCCGCAATGTATATCTCTTGTTGCTGTTGGAACTAATCTAAGTCCAGTTGACGAAACTCCGGTAACATCAGTACCTGCAACAAATACAGTTTGAATGTACCACACACTATCAGTAGTAACCCAACGGCCGCCACTTGTATAAGCTGGGTATAATGTACCGTCTAATGCAGAAGTTAGTCCTGAATCAGTATAAAGAGCAAATGTGTTAGTAGTTACATTGCTTACATAGTAACTATTACCATTTATAATACTTGTGCCTCCAATGGAGTCAAACTCAACTTGATCACCATTTGATAGGTTGTGATTTGCACTTGTAATTACTACTGGACTTGTACTAGTTACATTAGTAATGGCGCCAGATGTTATTGGACCATAATTAATAACTTGCTGTGTTCTGCCGCCGTATGCAAAAATCATGCCGCCGGTATATCCGACATCTCCAGGAACTAATACAGTTTGATTAGTTGCATCATTTGATTGTTGTACTATACGAGTTGCACTTGCACTATCTAATTTGTTAACTGCTAGATATGTGTCTGACACCGCAGCACCTAATGTTCCTGCACCTGGTGCATTAACACCTACATTTGCAAAGTCAATAGTAGCTATTACATAAGCAAAGTCATCATCAACTGTTGCTTTAATCTTTGTTGCACTTAAGGCTTGATTTTGATCATCAGTAATTGCAAAGCTTGTACTTCTATAAGTAGTTGTATCAGCTTCGTCGAAGTTAATAGCAGTACTCGGCCGCGTTACAATTTCTTGTGTAACAACACCGTCGAGTATAAAATTTTCACCATGTCTATATTCAATTATATCTCCATGAGCAACATTAGCTTGTAAGTTTGGAAAGAAATCTAAGTTTGAACTTGCTTCTTGAATTGTTAATCTATAAACATCATTACTAAATGTTCCCGGAATGTTAGTGAATACAGTAGTTACAGTAAAAGTTAAATCATTTGTTACATCTACGCCACCGACATCGGCACCAGATACTACAATAGTATTACCATTTACATACCCACTGCCTATGTTTGAAATTGCTGTTAATACAGCTACACCACCTGCAATTGTGACAGTAAACTGTGCGCCTGTACCTATGCCATTAGTCGATTTTTGATCAACTAATGTGTACACTCCGTTAGTACCTACGGTACCTGAAGTAAATGTTGCTGCTTCTATACCAGTAACTACAACAGCGCCAGTATCACCAGATACTCCGTCGATGTTTGGATCTGATAATGCTTGAATATTGGTTACTTTGTAGTTTAGGCCGCCAACTACGCCACCGTGATTGATATAGATGTAAGCATTTTTCATTGGCGGAGTTTTAAAGTCGTATAATGTGATACTAGTATCTTCTTCTAAGTTAGTATATCCGCCATATGTAAATGCTTTGACACTCTGCGTCATGTCTTGTGCTGTAGTAACTTGATCTGGAATTTCGTTTGGATCAGCACCTTCGGCAACTAAGCCAAAGTTACCATAACCGTTAGAGCCGTTAAGCGATCTAATTTCTGAACCATTACTTGCATAGTATGCTGCGTGACAGTAGTATGTAAACATACTAACCATCTCAGAGAACGCACCGTTGTTAGTTACAAGGCCATACGCTAAATCGTTGATTTGTGTAAAGTCGTTGCCTAGTATACTTCTGTTACCAGCACTTTGTAAGAATATATCTTGATTGTAATCGTTTTGATCATGTCCGCCTGTGCCAATAAGATCAGTTCCTGCAAAATTCCAACCATTGCTACTGTTACTACCTGGATCAAGATATATAATTGCCCGGCCTAAGCCGCTATCATAGTTTGATATAGCGTTAACTTGATAACGCTGCCCTTGATAGTAAAACGGTGCAGGTAGTTCTGGAATTCTTAATTTAAGACCTTGACCATTGCCGCCGACATCTTGTGATTCAACATATAATGTAAATGCATCTAATGCAACAGTGCCATTTGCATCAATATAGTTTCCTGAGTTGCCTTGAACACGCATTGGCATATTACCAGCAAACGCATCAACATACATACCGCCTCGGAATGCTTTTTTGTTTTCAGCTTTTGAAAAACTTGATGCAGTTTGGATGTAAGGTGACTTAGTTAATACTTGTCCTTCTGGATCAAGTACACACATAAATCCGCCGTGGCCTTGCACAGTCACGTTACGAATAATAGTAGCATCGTCCATCATAAACACATCCATACCCTGTGCATCATTGCGCAATGGCGGATTATAATTTATATTAAATGCAAATCTAACTACATCAATAAGTTCGCCGACTATAGCAACACTATTAGAAACTGCTTTCCATTGTAATGTATTTGTAAGTTGTTGATATGTAGGTGATAGCACATTAGTATCTTCATCTGCTGCTACTGAAATATGTGTTCGTAGTGCTCTATAATATAAGACTCCTTTTTTAACAAAATCACCTTGCTTATAAGATACACCAATTGCCCAATCTGGTTCTGCAACTCCGGCACTAATGTCTGGATCATAATTAGTGCCTACATTTTTAGTTGGAGCTACTCCTATTAACAAAGATCCTAATAGTGTACTAATATGTCCAATTGCTGCTGCTGTTTCTGTTTCTTGTCCTGCAACGGCGCCTGCGTAGTATTCGCCCTGATTTTCTAAAGCAAACTCTTTTCCGCCTGCTATAAGATCTTTAACAATGCCATCAACAATTAACCCAGTATCACGTCTACATTTTGTTTCGTTATATGTAAGTGACGGGTAAGTATTATTAATAAAATAAATTACTTCATCTTGTATAAATTCTTTGTTACTATTAACAATTTCACTAGCTGGTCCGTACTTGCCAAGGTTGTTTACATTAAGACCAACATTAAACGGTTTTGTATTATCACTATTATAGTGATATCCAAAATATCCCTGAGTTTGACCAGTTTGATTAATAAACGGAGTACCAGTTGATGTTAGTGTTAATCCGTCAAACTCTGCATCTCTATAGAAATATGTATTTGCATATGAACTTTGTGATACTCTGCGTTTTGGTCTTACAATAACTCGTCTAAATTCATCTCCTTTTAATGACACGTTTTTAGCTAGTTTAATAGGGTAATCTTCTTCATAGATACCTGTTTCAACTCTAATTGTAACTTGTTTAGCTTTAACAAAGTTGCCAACTTCAATTTCTTCACCGGGCTCAAAAGACACTGGCTTGAGTGGCTGCATGAAAAATGTTGTAGAACTAGTATCTTGAGTAAATGTAATTATTCGAGCAGTTGCTCCGGATCGTTTGCCCCGTAATACCTTACCCGGAATAGCATCAGTATTAGCAGGATCAGTTTGATCTAATTGTCCTGCTGTGCTATTTGAAAGTTCTAAAGTGTATCTATTACCAAAAGCAATGTCTGCGCCAGCTTCGATTCCATTAGCAATAATAGTTCTAATTAGAGTAATGTTATTTGTTACTGCTGTTGCGCCGTTTGGCTCTGCGCCACCTGACACACCGTCCCATACTTGTGCTTGCGTTTCATCTGGTGCATATTTAACTTGATACCGTAGTCCAATTTTTCCGCTCACAAATGGCGTGTATGCACTGTTATCTAATAGTACAGTTAATTCTTTATCAGTAAATAATTCAAAGCTACTAGAATCTGATACTTTTACATATGCAAATTTATTATTAATTTCTGTCATTCCGGTTACACTATCAAATATAACAATGTTTCCGTCTTTCAGATCATGATTAGTTGTAGTAGTAACTAACGACGGAGTGTCACCAGTTTTTACAACTATACTTTGTATTGACTTTTCGTTGTATAGTTTCTTCTGCAAAACTGCACTAGAAATTAGATTACTTAGAAATGCAAAGCTATCATTAGTTTGTTCTAGTTGAGAAGTAATAGCAATTCTGCCACTTACACTAGAATAGTATCTTTCGCCTGCTGTTCTTGATAGATAGTTTGCATTGTTACCGCGTTCTGCGTCGATTCTCAAACTGTCAATAATAAGACCTAAATCTCGTTCGCATGTACTAATGTTGTATGAATACTCTGGGTAAGTGAAATTAATGTAGCCTGTTACTTCTGATATTAAATATGGAGTATTTAATCTTAGAGTTGCACTTGTAATTACGTTAACTGCATTTTCCACTCCTTGACTAATTGTCAAAGCTGGAGTTACAAAGTTTGAGTGCGTTAGTGTTTGGAAATACGGCCCTGGCTCTTCTGGTGCAGTCTTAATTAATTCAGCTGCTCGTTTTGCTGCTGCGTTAATTGTACGATATGCATAAGTCGGCGAAGTTCCTTCTCTACCTGCTGGCACCCCTTGCATTGTATCGTCACCAATTGTACTAACATTTAATACTTCTGGGCTCGAGTATGCAGTATTGTCTACATAATATTTTGTAGCTGCTTGTAAATCTGTCTCTCCATTTGGAGTACCATCGCCTGCTAAATCACCTGGATGGTCACTTAAAAATAAATTACCTTCCATTATATCGCCTTGTCTGCGAACAGTACTATCACGAGGCATAGCAACATCTTTTAGGAAATTGCCTGTTAATGTACTATCAAACCCTGCATCTGTTATAGAATGAGCGTCTGTACCTGCAATAGTACCCGACACTGTAATTTTATTAGCTGCTGCTTCAACTGAACTTTCTGTGCTTGCTTGCTCTGCTGTAGCAAATAATGATAACTGATCAGCAGTAGCATACCTAATATGATAGGTTGTTCCGCTTACTAAATTTGTAGGATCAGTATTTTCAGCGTTAAATATAAAAGCAGTACCATTTGCACCACTGTCATAACCGTGTCCTGAAATAAACAAATTACCGTCTACATAGTTTGTAATTGTTAGAGCATACTGGGTAGTTGTAGTAGGTTCTGCTGCTACACGAGTTGGAAGTCCGCTAGTAATATATCTTCTGTCAGCATATCCCTTAGTTATTACTAAGTCGTCAATTGTATAAGCTGTACTTCTGCCTGGTTGAGAGTTAATTGCAGTTGCAGCACTATCTGTAATTGCAACTCCTGCAATGCCAAAGTTTGCAGCACTTAAATGACTTCCTAGTGTAGGATTAACATTATCATCAACTAGCGCACTAAAAGAAGTTGTCAATATTATCGTGCCAGGTACACTAGTAACATCAACATTAATACTATCAGTTGCAGAGCCGCCTAAATCACTATTACTACCGATAGTACTATAATTTATAGCAGTTCCTGCTGAGTTTGTAGTAACAATCTTTCCAGCTTCAATTGTTGCCGGCGTATCTCCTAGCGTAGTAAATCCAATTTGTCCACCTTGCCCAAATACAGCATACAGCTCTTGGAAGTTTTCATTTACTTTACGAAACGATTCTCTAATACTATCGCCTGTGCCGTCATTGCCCTCAGTACCAATGTTTACATCTTGTTTTGCCATTATTGTGCTCCGTTTATATTGCTGGGATTGCTAATTTGTCTACGTCAAAGTTTACACTTATACCGCAACCACACGCTGATTGTGCGTTAGGGTTATTAACTTCAAAAGTTGCACCCATTATATCTTTTTTGTAATTTATTTCTGTTCCTATCATGAACATTACTGCTGTGGCTCCGACTACAAATTTACCTGTATCTGAATCAATAACTACATCGTTTGCTTCTAGATCAGCTTCCGTTGCTATAGTAGCCCAATCGTATTCAAATCCTGCACAGCCACCGCCTTTTAAGTTAAGACTGACTGCATAACTGTCAGTTTCTTGACATATATTATCAATTTGTGCTTTTGCTGTGTCTGTTAGTGTAACTATACTCATGAATAATCCTTCTTGTGATAGTATTTATCGTTGTGTTTTATAATCTTAATGTTAAATATACTTATGTTTATAAGAGAATTTAAAAAGCAGACCCGGCATGTGCGTAAAAGCAAAACAGGCAAGGAACATGCTTATAAGCGTGAACAAACGCATTGTGTATTTAGGTGTGATAACTGTGATGCAGAGTTTGAGCGCACAAGAGGAAGCATGGATCCAAAGAGATTGAGCAATTCCTACTTTCATGTATGTAAGACCTGCGATAGTAAGAAATTTGCTCAAAAGAAAGGTGTAGAACAGAAACAGAAATGGAATATGACTGCTAGTAGCTCTACGCCTATTGGTAAATTATAATTATTCTGATTTCCAAATTGTCCATGCACCATATGCGATTGCTGCATATGCTGCTAGTTTAGCAAACGGTCCTGCTATTAGTATTACTAGTCCTACGCCAATAAGTACTGCACCGTCTAATGAAGTACGCTCTTCTAGTCTTTCTTTAATCCAATTCTTAATCATTGATTTCTCCCTATCATTCCTTTAAGTTGTTCTACTGATGTTTCAACACGAGTTAGTTTGCGTTCAAGTACAGTTATTGCTGCTCGTTGTTTCCTCGACTGGTCTTCTAAGCTTTGTACATATCGTTGCGTGGGCACTTTATTTTCAGAGCCGTCTTCTGCAACCATTACAAGATGATCTTGTCCTTGTGCTTTTAATCCGCCGCTAACACGATTTGGATTCTTATCCGAACTCGAGCTCTCTGCTGTTGGCTTCTTTCGACCATACATTTTCGCTAGGTAATTCATATTGGTTTCCTTTGTAATATTTATACAGTTCTATCATTGCTAGATTTTTGCATTTTGATTCTAACATGATATCTGTATAAGGCAAAAAGCTAAGAGCCCAGTCATTTGTAGCATTGTTAGGATAATACTCGCTATGAGCTCGTAGTTTACCTTTCTTGTATCCCTGCTCTAATAATGTAGGAAAGTCAGGTTTAGTATTGGTATCAATATGTCCTACCCATTCTTCACGACTATAACTGTAATGTATTGCAGGGCGTACACCTCTCCAAGAATCTACTATGCGTTTAAATCTATCGTCGGTTGGTAGTATGTATTCGTTTTCCCGGCACAGGTGGTGATGTACATCTAGCACCAAAGCGAGATCGTCTGCAAGTTCAAGGCTGTGTTCGATGCCCCACTTGTTTTCGTCGTTTTCGATTGTAATAGTGTTTCTTGCCTCCGGTGAGAGGCGTTTAAGCGCGGCTTTGATACCGGCTGGACCGTTTCTGCCTGAGATATGAACGTTGCACTTAAAGTCTTGGAATTGTCGGCCGTAACCCATATAGCGGATGACATCGGTGTGATATTCAAATTCTTCTATGCTCCTATTTACTATATCGTTGTTATCACTAGCAAGCACAGTAAACTGACCAGGATGCATAGACAACCGTACATCCAACTGCCTTGCAAGTTCGCCGACCCTTGCGAAATGCTTCTCACAATATGCGACCACAG